>OJDR01000080.1_pt1 | contig 41917 bp, 29 predicted proteins | sample 1593081 | NCBI WGS metagenome assembly OJDR01 (sample SAMN05416873, study PRJEB24817) | seawater metagenome | isolation source: Sea water | place: Canada:Atlantic | collected 2013-11
TCAACATCTTCTTGATCAACATAAGGAGGATTTGTCACTATTAAATCATAGCTTTGTCCTGCAACCCCAGAAAAAACGTCAGATTGAATTGGAATAACTTGTGCCGATAAATCATGGCCTTCGATATTTATTTGCGCGACATTGAGGGCATCGATAGAAAGATCCAGCGCGTCAACTTCCGCTTCAGGAAACGCAACCGCACAGGCAATTGCGATGCAACCGCTGCCCGTACACAAATCTAAAATTCGCTTAGGAGAAACATCAATAAGACCTGCGAACTCATTTCCGATTAACTCACCGATAGGCGAACGAGGCACAAGTACACGTTCATCAACATAAAAGGGTAAACCACAAAACATCGCTTGATTGGTTAGGTAAGCCGAAGGTATGCCTTCAACAATGCGTCGTTCAAATAATTGCAAAATAGCTAAGCGTTCTTGTGATATTAAACAGCATTGCATTAACTCAGTCGACATTTCTTGCGGCAAAGCAAGTTGATGCATAACTAAAGTAAGTGACTCATCCCAAGCATTGCTGATGCCATGGCCAAAGTACAGTTCCGCTTGATTGAACTGACTAGCACCAAAGCGCACATAATCATTGACGGTATGCAACTGTTCGCTTATCTCTGCAAAATTTATTATTTCCACACTTTCCTCTGGCTTAAATTCGGTCATATAGCTTGTTTTTTATTATACTTTCACTTGTTATTGTTCGTCGATGTTTTTAGACTTCGCAAATGAAATTTAAAGACGCATTAAATGCGGAAGAAAAAAAGTTATTTAAAGACGCCATAGGTAAGGTAAAACCTATGGTGCAGGACAGAGTACACCCCGAAAAAAGAACCATCAAGCAGAAAACCACATTCATAGGGCAAAAAGATAAAAAAGCCCTTGCCGAGTTTCACTTCTCTGACGAATTTGAACCTAATTTGAATAATCAGGGGCCGGTAAAATATGTCCGTGAAGGGGTCGATAGCTTTGAAGCTAAAAATTTACGACGTGGACAATACTCACCTGACTTAATTTTAGACCTACACGGTTTAGATCAACAACAATCAAAACGAGAGATAGCAGCCCTATTGGCTGCTTGCGAAAAAGAGCATGCTCAATGTGTTTGTATTGTTCATGGTTTAGGTGGACGAATATTAAAAAATAAAGTACCGCACTGGTTAGTGCAGCACCCTGATGTGATGGCATTTCATCAAGCACCGTTAGAATGGGGCGGTAATGGCGCATTACTGGTTTTAGTGGAATTAAAAGACAAATTTGTTCGCGATTAAAATCCAATGCACAATCAAAATTACCGTTACTATTTTATGTCACTAGGTGAAATCAAGGCCAGCAATTCGCCCTTCATCTGCTCCGTATCATAGTCAATTTGTGCGACAGATGCGGTTTGAAATATTGGCATCGCGTTATCGCTAGTTAACTCGGCAATTAAATAACTCACTAAAGGCATATGTGAAACCAATAAAATATGCTGATATTGTTCAATACTACAAATAGCATCGAGGTAATCATGTACTGCTTTCGGATTATCTTCTGGTGTAATAATACTTAAGGTTTCTTTTTTGCCAACATTCACTAGTTTACTCAGCACTGCCTCAGCCGTTTGTTGCGCTCGCAGGTATGGACTAACCAGAACACAATCAAAACAAGGTGCCTGTTTAGACAGCCAATGTCCCATCTCTTGCGCTTCTTTAATGCCTTTATCCGTCAGTGGTCTTAACGCATCCGAAGCGGCAACCATCCCAGCTTGTCCATGACGCATAACAAATATTTGCATAAATACCTTAATTTCAAAGCGGTTTGATGACATCCCCAACGAATATCAGCATGCATTTTTAACTATTTTGACTATAAATTTAATCAATTACCGCTATAGTAAAGGAATTATTTATCTTTTTATAACATCGGTTAAGAATAAAATGGACTCACCTTATTCCTTAAGGTAATTTAGAACGATAATAAAAATAACATTCAAGCCAGAACATGCTGCATTGTCAAAGCCTGTTATTGGCTAAATTGTCTGGGAGCAACAGTGAAAAAAAGCCCAAATGACACTAAGCAATATAAAACAATTACTCTAGCCAACGGCTTGAGAATATTATTGGTGCATAATGCTGAGTCAAATAAGTCGGCCGCGGCGCTGGCCGTCAATGTTGGACACTTTGATGATCCTAATCACCGACAAGGCCTTGCACATTTTTTAGAACACATGCTATTTCTTGGCACTGAAAACTTTCCTGACGGCAGCGAATATCAGAAATTCATTAGTGAGCATGGTGGCAGTAATAATGCTTGGACGGCAACCGAGCATACCTGCTTTTTCTTTGATATTGGTCATCAACACTTTGACACCGCGATAGAGCGCTTTGGTGAGTTTTTCACCGCCCCTTTATTATCTGAAGAGTTTGTCAACAAAGAACGTAAAAACATTGACGCTGAATTCAAACTTAAGCTTAAAGATGATATTCGACGCCTTTATGATGTGCATAAAGAGACCATCAATCAAGCGCACCCATTTGCCAAGTTTTCAGTCGGTAGCAGTGAAACACTTGCCGATAAAGCCGGTTACAATTTACGTGATGAAGTCTGTAGTTTTTTTCAAGAAAACTATCAAGCGCATTTTATGACCTTAGTGCTAGAAGGCCCACAATCAATCGCTGAGCTGGAAAGTTTAGCCAACAGTCATTTTTCAAAAATCAAATCTAACGGCATTAGTAAAGCTGAAATTAGCCAACCACTTTATCATCCACAGCACCAACAAAAGTGGATATCGGTACAGCCGGTAAAAAACGATCAACAACTGATCATTAGTTTCGCCATGCCGAGTATCGACAAGTTATACCGTCAAAAACCTGAATCAATTCTTGCCTATTTAATCGGCCATGAAGGCCCTGGTAGTATATTATCGTTATTAAAAAGTAAACAGTGGGCGTTGGCCTTAACCGCGGGGTCAGGAATAAACGGCTCTAACTTTAAAGATTTTAATATTAGTATTTCACTATCTGAGCTCGGCGAGAAAAATATAAACGCCATTATCAGCATAGTGTTTTCATATCTAAATTTACTCAAAAAAGCACCGCTTAATGAACAATATTACCGAGAAAAAAAAGCCTTAGCTGAATTGTCATTTGCTTACCAAGAGAAACTCTCACCACTAGATTCTGTCAGCCAACTCGTCGTCAATATGCAGCATTATCCTGAGCAAGACTACATTTTCGGCGATTATGTTATGCAAGGATTAGACGAGTCTGCGTTTAAAACTTTATTGGGTTATATGGTCGCGACAAATGTACGCATCATCGCGATTGGCAAACATGAACAAGAGCATACGTGTGTCAGTAAATGGTACCGAGTTCCTTACTCCGTCACGGATATAGCACAAGCAGAAATTGAACAGTGGCAACACGCCGACACACTAGCTGAGTTATCTTTACCCAATAAAAACCCTTACATCGTGTCTCGACCTGAATTAATTCTTGATGATTCAAGCGACAATACTCCGCTAACACCACCAAAGAGTATTTGTCAAAAAAATGGCCTAAATGTTTGGTTTAAACACGATACTAGCTTTAAAACCCCAAAAGGATACATCTACTTATCAATAGACTCGCCGGCAGTAATAGAAAGCGCTAGCACGATAGCCATGACACGTTTATTTATCGACTTGTATAGTGATGCCGTTATCGAAGAGCATTACGATGCCGAACTAGCAGGCATTCACTATCATTTGTATTCTCATCAAAGTGGCTTAACGCTGCAATTATCGGGTATCAGTACCAAGCAAGAACAGCTATTACCTTTGCTATTGGCGAGCTTAATGCAATGTAACTTTTGTAAGCAGACCTTTGAATTGTTTAAACAACAATTACTTAGCCACTGGAAGAATGCAGGAAACAGTAAATCAATTTCTCAATTATTTGCCACGCTTAGCGCGACTATGCAACCCAAAAGTCCAAGCAGCCAAACCTTAATTGAAGCACTTGAAAAGATAGAATTTAGCCAGTTTAAAAGTTTTGTTCCTCGTATTTTTGAAAACACTGCGGTCGATGCGCTTATACATGGTAATTGGTCAAGGCAATCAGCTGACAAAATTATTGCTGATATTAAACAAGAATTTTCAGGTAAACTCTCACAAGCAAACCAAGTAAAAATACCTTGTATTGATATTCAAGGCCAAGGAACGTTAACGATTCCTATGGAATTACCAGAGCACGATCATGCCGCGGTGCTCTATTACCCAATGCCGAAAAAAGATCTACGAACCGTCGCATTAACCATGTTAACTAACCAGTTGCTATCACCTACATTCTTTCAAGAAATGCGGACAGAAAAACAATATGGCTATTTAGTGGGTGTCGGTTTTATCCCTATTAATCGCTATCCCGGCATAGCCTTCTATATTCAATCACCTCATACCGACGCCATCACATTAACTAAAGCTATGGATGACTTTATAACAAGAACAAGAGATTATATTGCTCACTTGCCCAATGAACATTGGCAACACTTACAATTTGGCTTGGCAAGTCAGCTGCAAGAAAAAGATACTAACCTGAGAATAAAAAGTCAGCGCTACTGGGCGGCTATTTGTAATAAAGAAGCTTCGTTCACTCAAAAGCAAAAACTAATTACAGTCATTGAAAATTTATCAATACCAGACGTTGCTGAGTTTCTCCAACAACATTTTCATGGTTCTATGACGAAAGATCGCTTGTCTTTACTAAGTTACGAAAACAAAAATCAATTATCAGCCATGAACAAAGATCTGACAATTAATAAGGATCTGAAAACTTTATTAAAAAAATGTCAAAGAAAATATTAATTTAGCCGATACATATTGATGCATGGGTAAGTGTGTTAGTGGGAGGAAGGCCATCAGACTATCGCAGCGCAGTAATAGCAAAGATTGACTTAGCTCCTTACATCATTTGTAATGAGTCATTGCACCCAATAACAATAATAATATATGGCATACCTAAGTTAAAAGTACATTATAGGTATGAGTTTCACTTTCAAAAGGTTGAGTTAGTGCTTTTGTTTTTTTATCAAAATAAATTAAATTCTAAATTTTCTCCGATTTTTGCCATCTTGGCTATATTGCTTCTGCTATTCCCCAATGGCAAAACCTTAGCCCTAGCAAATAACATCAATAAAACCTCATTAAAGTTTGAGCGCATATCAATCGCCGAAGGTTTATCGCAAAGCTACGTTTACGATATTATACAAGATAAAAATGGCTTTATATGGATTGCCACACAAGACGGTTTAAATCGTTATGACGGTAAAAATTTCGTCTATTATCGTCACAATAGTTCCAACAAAGATTCTATTGCCGACAACTTTATTCGTAAATTGTTTATTGATAATCGAGGTGTGCTGTGGATTGGCACAAATAAAGGTTTAAGTACCTATAATGAGGAATTCAATAATTTTGATAACTTTTTCCATCAAAGTAACGATAGCAATTCATTAAAAGACAATGAAATTTGGGATATTTATCAAGATCCGCAAAATGATATTTGGATTTCCACCAAAGAAGGCTTACATAAGTTTGATCAAGAAAATAAAAATTTTTCGCGGATAAGAATTCGCGGCTTTGATACCGCCTTAAAGGAAATTAAAACCATATTTCAAGATAATAACGGCAACTATTGGTTAGGAACCTATGACAAAGGTATCTTTTTAACCAACAGTACATTGTCTTCGGCGGTTTCTTTAAGCGATCAGAACAAGTGGAATTTAAAACTTAACGCGAACGCGCTTTATGACTTAAAGCTTATCGACAATCAATATTGGCTAGGCACAGATAATGGCCTCTACATTGTCTCAGAAGATTATAAGATAGTTAAACACTATACAGAAAATAGTGCTGATGTTAGCTTAAATATCTTGTCTGATAAAGTGAGAACTATTGAAAAACTTAACGATTCCGCAATTTGGTTAGGCACATTAAATGGTCTAAATAGCATTAATACGCTAACCGGTGAAGTAGAATCATATCAAAGTGTCCAACATAAAAATGCACTATCTTTTGACCTTATATTAAAAATTTATCGAGATAATGCCGGCAAGTTATGGCTAGGTACGAATGGAGGAGGAATAAATACCTTCAGCCCTATTCAATTAAAGATAAATCATGGCCTATTCAATTATGCAGATTCCGAACAAGCAGTGTATGCACTTGCTGAAACATCTGATGGCACAACCTGGTTTACTACTGATAATGGCCAGCTGAATAAAATAAACCCTAATGGCGAAATTGAGAGTTTTCCCACACCAAACAAAAGACCATTTAGCCACCTTATCGCTGATGATAAAAATAACCTTTGGTTAAAAAAAGAACCTGTAACTCAATCTACCCCCGGTGACTTATATTACTTTGAAACTAGCACTGGCGAATTAATTGAACACCCAGAGTGGGCAAAAAAATCACGGCATAGAGACACCAGTAAACTATTACTCTTAAACGATCATTTGTGGTTTATTGATCAACAAGGTCAACTATCAAATTATAATATTGAAACGAGGACATTTTTTACCTTTAAAAATGAAGCTTCACTCTATTTTACAGCTTTGACCAGTGATGATGGTGGTATCTGGCTTGCCAGTGAAAATAATAAAATTGTAAAATTTGACATTAACGATGAAGCATATATAACAATTACTGCTTTAAAGTCAGAAGAAGATAACTTCAAATACATTAAAAACATTTCTATATCAAAAAATTGGATTTGGCTTGGCTCTAGAGGACAAGGCATAACCTTGCTGAATCGGTTCGATTTAACAGAATTTAATATCAGCGAGACAACCGGCTTATCAAATAATTTTATTGCGGCCATAAAATTAGACAACTCAGAGAATGCTTGGATATCAACTAACAAGGGTATTAACACAATAAATCCCACTTCAAAAGTAGTGCGTACATTTAATAAAACGTTAAAGCTCTATGATAATGAATTTATTAGTGACAGTGCATTGATTACCAAAGAACAACTAGTCTATTTCGGCGGTTTGAATGGCTACCATGCTTTTTCACCACAGGATATTTTGCAACTTTCACAAAACTTACCCACTCCGTATATATCGAATATTTTAGTGGCAAATAAAGAAGTCCCTGTCTTCAAAAATGGCACGAATTCTTTTCACTTAAAACGAATACCTAACTTACTAAACACCTTAATTTTAGCTCATGAACAATCCCAATTTAGTATTGAGTTTATTTCTCCAAACATCAAAATGCCAAGCTACTTAAAATATCGCTATCGTCTATTAGGTTGGGAAGATAAATGGATTGATGCCGGTAAAAACAACCTACGAGCTACCTACACTAATTTAAGCCCCGGTGATTATGCTTTTGAAGTACAAGCTTATGATTTACAGAATAATCAAGAAAGTGCAATAAAAACGCTTAACCTGACAATAATGCCGCCTTGGTGGTTATCTCGCAGCGCAATATTGGTTTACAGTCTAATAACGCTATTAATTATTGCTTATATTCTTCAACAGATGCGCCACAAACGCCTCTATCATTTACAAATAAAATTAAGTGAAGAGCGCCTTAAACTGTCACTTTGGGGGAGCGGCGATGAGATGTGGGATTGGAATATCAAAAAAGGCAAAATATATCGTTCGAACATTTGGGGCATTTTAGAATTCCCACAAGACGGTAAACGTAACGTTGGCGCCGATCAAACCAATATTCACCAGCAAGATATTCCGCGAGTACGTGAAGCATTAAATCAGCATTTTGAAGATAGCAGCCAGCATTTCGAGGCGACCTATCGGGTAAAAGACAAAGACGACAAGTGGATCTGGGTACTCGATCGCGGAAAAATTGTCGAACGCGATGAAAAAGATAAACCTAGTCGAATGACAGGGACCCTAAAAGATATTAGTCAAATAAAGCGTGCCGATGAACGCTTAAAGCTCTTTGCTAAGTGTATCGAGAATATTTCTGATGCTATCGTTATTTACGATCGCCAATTCACCGTTGTTGATGTCAATAAAGCTTTTCAGCGTATTACCGGGAAAACTAAGCTACAAATGCGTGGCACCTTACTTAAATTTGAGCAATACCCTGAGAGTTTTAATCAAAATGTTAAGAAACACTTAATCACCAAAGGCAATTGGCATGGTGAAATAGAAAGTTTACGTGATAACGGCGCACTCTACTTAACCGATCTCAATATTGATATTATTAAAGACGAAAATGGCAATATCTCACATTTTGTTGGTGTTTTTTCTGATATCACCAAACGTAAGCAAACAGAAGCTGAATTAAGAAAACTTGCCAATACCGATACCTTAACGGGATTGCCAAACCGATCTTATTTTCAGGCAAACCAACAACGCTTAGTGAAAAATAAAATTCATCATGCTTTGTTAGTGTTTGACTTAGATAACTTTAAAAAAGTGAATGACTCACTGGGTCACGAAGTCGGCGATGTATTACTATGTAAAGTTGCCGAACGCATAAGAACGCTTGGGCGTAATCAAGACACTGTTTATCGTTTAGGTGGTGATGAATTTAGTTTAGTTGTTGAGAATACAAATGACATACATACCATCACTAGCATCGCTAAAGAAGTATTAGAGTCAATTGCACTGCCACTGAGATTAAAAAGCCAAGAAATTGTACTTTATAGCAGTATAGGTATCGTACTTTATCCCGAAGATGGCGCAAGTCCCCAAGAATTACTTAGAAATGCCGATACCGCCATGTATCACGCGAAGAATTCTGGCGGCAATAAGTATCAGTTTTTCAGTGACTCAATGAATAAAACAGCGGTTAAGCGCTTACAAATAGAAAATTTAATTAGGCACGGTTTAAAAGAAGACTTCTTTTCAGTTTTTTATCAACCTAAGATTGAAATTGCTACAGGTAAAATAGCTGGTATGGAAGCACTGGTACGCTTTGAAACACCCAGTAAAGGTATTATAAGCCCGGTAGTTTTCATCCCAGTATCAGAAGAAACAGGGCAAATAATCGACATCGGTGAAGTGGTATTACGCAAGGCTTGCTTTGCCACCAAAAAATGGGTTGACGCAGGGCTTTTTGAAGGTCGCATCGCGGTAAATTTATCAGCCGTACAGTTTACCCAACCCAATTTAGTCGCCATGATAGCGAGCATTTTAAAAGAAAGTAAATTAGCGGCGAAATACCTCGAGTTAGAAATAACTGAAGGTACGGTAATGGACTCCCCACAAAAAGCGATTGATACCATGTTGCAAATTCGCGCTATGGGCATTCATTTATCGTTAGATGACTTTGGTACCGGCTATTCATCGTTAGCTTATTTGAAAAAGTTCCCTCTCAATACCTTGAAAATTGACAAGGCTTTCGTTGATGATATTGAAACCTCTGAACAAGGGCGAAATATGGTCGCCACCATAGTTACCATTGCGCATAATCTAGGTATGCAAGTTGTCGCTGAGGGTGTTGAAACCAATCAACAATTAAGCTTTCTTTCTGGTTTACGCTGCGAACAATTACAAGGTTACCTGTATAGTAAACCGTTACCTGAAAATGATTTCCAAAAATATTTACTTTCATTTCAAATCACTAATAAATCAACATCTTTTGGTAGAACTGCCATTTAATCAGTGTCGATTTTCTGGCACTTCCCTCGCCTTATAAACGCTAAGTGCTAAGCCTTATAAACAAAGGCTTAGCACTTATGGCACGCTTTTAGCTTATATCTTATTGAATTTCAAAATAATCTTAATAAGGAAATAGCATGCTTAGTTCACTCATTCTTTCTTTGGCAATGTCAGCAGCACCTGTAGAAGCAAACATAACTGAATACAACGTTGAAGAAGCCGGCACTCGTCGTAACCAAGTTCGTATTGGCACTCGACGTAACCAAGTTCGTATTGACCTAGAAAAGCTAGATATCAATGCAACTGGCACTCGTCGCAATCAAGTTCGCATTGACCTAGATAATCTGGATGTCACTGTAACTGGAACGCGCCGTAATCAAGTTCGTATTGACTTAGAGAAGCTGGATGTCACTGTAACTGGAACGCGCCGTAATCAAGTTCGTATCTAGGAGGCGTTATGATTAACTTAATTAAATCACTATTTATTACAGAACAAATGGAAAATACCATAGCTGCCAGTATTGAAATTAAAGAAATGCCAGCAAGCACTTGGTGGAATTAAGCTCTTACAACAATTTAAGAGCTTAAAAAGAGAAATGGACACTTCGCTACAAGGAAGTTAGCGTCTTTATCTCAGAGGCTATATCAAAGTAACAGGGACGAATTATATTATTATGCTGAGAATAACAAGCAATCAAAACCAAAACGTTGATAAACCTTTACGCGTTTCTTCATACAAAACATTGGCCAGATCAATGGGCCGAACATTAAACCTGCCGTTGCCCAACGCTTAGCGCCGAGTCCGCTACTAATCGCCTGACAATAAAAAAATAAAGAAAAAACAACACATAATATTGCGATAAGTAATACAATCACACGTTACCTACTTGTAAATCAACATTAAAAAATATAAAAATAACCAGATGTGCGCATGTTAACAAGTTTAGAGTATTTGTTCAAAAAGTATATTTTAAAAGTATAAAAAAGAGGCAATAAATTGCCCCTTTGATTTACTAATTTTTGCCGTAGCACCGGCAATAAATTACCAAAAATTTCTCTGCACTACTATCCGTTTCTATATTATGAGTAAAAGCTCTCACCTTGCTCTGCCATTTTCACTAAAGCATCACACGGAGCAAATCGCTCGCCAAACTCTGCTTGCCACTGTGTTAATTTACTGACCAGTGTTGCTGCTCCCACTTTATCCATATATTGAAATGGTCCACCAAGGAATGGCGGAAAGCCGATACCGAAAATTGCGCCAATATCACCATCTCGAGCATTACGAATAATTTCTTCGTCCAGACAACGAGCAGCTTCATTTAACATCATATAAACGCAACGTTCAGCCTGTTCGTCAGTAACCGCTTTATTACTTACTTGCAGTCCTAACAAGCTATAAACACTTTCATCGACTAATTTTTTCTTGCTCTTGGTATTATATTGATAGAAACCTTTTTTAGCTTTCTTACCTAAACGACCATCATCAATAAGTTTTGAAAATGCCGCTGGTGGCGCAAATCGTTCACCTAATTCTGCTTGTAAGATAGGGCCTATTTTAGAGCCAATATCAATTCCCACTTCATCTAGCAACTGCATAGGACCCACTGGAAAACCAAATTTCACCATGGCTTTATCAAGTGCTTCAATAGAACAACCTTCGAGTAGTAATATCGCAGCTTCATTCATGTAAGGCGCTAAAATACGGTTAACATAAAAGCCCGCTTTATCTTTAACCACAATGGGCGTTTTACCTTGCTTCTTAGCAAACGCCACTGTCGTTGAAATGGTTTGATCCGATGTTTTATCGTGAGCAATAATTTCAGCTAACGGCATTTTATCGACTGGAGAAAAGTAGTGTAGACCGATCACATTTTCAGGACGTTGTGCTTTTTCTGCAATTTGACCAATAGGCAAGCTAGAGGTGTTACTGGCAAAAATTGTACTTTCCTGACAATGGCTTTCAATGTCTGCCACCATATTTTGCTTTAAGGTTAAGTCTTCAAATACCGCTTCAACAACGATATCAACATTGTTGAAACCACTATATTGAGTTGTACCCGTTATCAAGGCTAATTGACTCTGCATCTCACTATGACGCATAAAACGTCGCTTAACTTTTTTGTTTAATAAGTCATAGCCATATTTCAGAGCGTAACTAATACCTTGATGTGAGATATCTTTTATTCTCACAGGCAACTTAGCTTTAGTCGCGGTAACAAAAGCAATACCGCCGCCCATTAAACCACCACCAAGAACAGCTGCATGACTAATTTTATCAGGTTCAACACCCTCTACGCCCTGCTCTTTTTTCATATCAGTTGTAGCAAAAAACAACTGTCGAAGCTGAGCCGACACATCTGACATCACTAACTGCCCAAAATGCTCTGCTTCTACTTGGTAACCTTTCGAAGGTGCTTGCTCTACCCCCGTACGAATGCAGTCAATAATTTTTAACGGTGCAGGATAATTGCCTTTAGTTTTACCTAATACCGTTTTTGTTGCTTGATTAAATAAAATGCTACGACCTAAGCCATTGCCTTCAAGCAGTTTATCCATAAACGATAACTGACGGGCTTTAGGCTTTACCTTACCAGAAAGCGCTAACTGCTCAGCCGTCGCCAGTAAGACACTGTTAGGTACCACATCACTGACTAAACCAGCTTTTAATGCTTGCTTCGCGCGCAGTTGCTTACCCGTTAGCATCATATCTAATGATTTTTGAATACCGACACGCTTTGGTAAGCGTTGGGTACCACCACCGCCTGGCAGCAAACCTAATTGCACCTCAGGTAAACCCAAGGCTGTTTTAGGGCTATCGCTACAAACAATGGCATGACACGCCATAGCCAGCTCTAATCCGCCACCTAAACAAGCACCATGAACAGCAGCTACCACCGGAATTGATAGGTTCTCTAGCTGATCAAAAATCATTTGTCCTTGGCGCGACAATGCCGTTGCTTCGGCAGCAGAAGTACAGCCTGCTAACATGTGTACATCAGCACCAGCGACAAAAGAGTCCGCTTTGCCACTTGCTAGCACTAAACCAACAATGGCTTTATCTTCACGTATTTCTTTTAATATCTCAGCAATTTCATCGGAGAATTCAGCCTTTAGGGTATTCATGGAATCACCTTTTACATCCATGATCAAATGGGCAATGCCATTTTCTTGACGCACCAAACTAAAGGTATTATTTTGTTCTTGTTGTGTTATTTCAGTTACATCAGTCATTAATCTGTCTCCACAATCATAGCAGCACCTAAACCACCTGCTGCACAGGCAGTAGTCAAACCAACACCACCACCTCGACGATTTAATTCATTTAGTGTTTGTACAATCAAGCGCGTGCCGGTTGCAGCAAAAGGATGGCCATAAGCTAGTGAACCACCCATGACATTAAACTTGTCCATATCAATTTCACCAATCGCTTTATCTCGGCCAAGATGCGTGCGAGCAAACTTGTTACTGCCAAACATTTTAACATTGGCAAGTGCTTGTGCAGCAAAAGCCTCATGCATTTCAATTAAGTCTAAATCCGCTAAGTTCATTCCGGCACGTTGTAAGGCGATTGGCGAGGCAAAACTAGGTCCCATCAACATATCTTCCCAAACATCAATAGCAGCAAAGCCATAACTACGAATGTAGCCTAATGGCTTATAACCTAATTCTTTTGCTCGACCTTCACGCATCATTAAAATAGCAGAAGCACCATCAGTTAAGGGCGTACTTGTTGCGGCAGTTACCGTGCCGTGTTTACGATCAAAAACTGGCCGTAGTTTTGCGTAACTAGCAAGTTCTGAGTTTTCACGAATACAGTTATCTTTTGATATAAATGTTTTATAAGGTTCGCTATGAGCAGTCATTACCTCACCGTCAAGCTTGCCTTCCTGCCAACTTTTTGTCGCTAAGGTATGTGAGCGATGCGCGAGTGCGTCTTGTTCTTCGCGAGTGATACCATGGGTTTTTGCCATTTGCTCAGCCGTTTGCCCCATTGACAAGCCAGTAGAGTATTCTGCAACCGCCGGAGGAACCGGTAATATATCTTTAAATTTAAGTTGACGAATCAACGCCATTTTAGCGCCAAATGAACGGGCTTTACTTAAATCAAGCAAAGTGCGGGCGAATTTCTTTGACACGCCAACAGGAGCAACTGATGTTGAATCCGCGCCGCCAGCAACACCTACGTCAACAAAGCCAGCCATGATAGATTCAGCAATATTAACCGTTGATTGGAAACTCGTCGCACATGCTCTAGATACACTATAAGCATCAGTATGAATGTTCATACCCGTGCCTAAAACAATTTCACGAGCAATGTTTGGTGCTTCCGGCATTTGCACAACTTGGCCAAAAACAAGTTGGTCAATAATTTTAGGATCAACATCATGCTTTTTTAGTAATTCGTTGACGACTATTTTTCCTAAATCGACCGCAGGTACACCATGAAAAGCCGTTGCTTGCTTAGCAAAAGGTGTACGTAATCCAGCAACAACTGCAATACGCTCCCCACTGCCGGTAATTAGTTTTGATTTTGTCATTTTTGTTTCCATATTGTGGCAATACTCAAGAGGTCTGACCTCTTAGGGTTTAAGATAATTCTAACGATAAATAGAAATAATTCAATGTTTAGCTGACAAAAATTAAGCAAATACATGCCAAGGCATTAAAAAGCTAAAGAAAAGCGCGACAATTTTGTCATTATGGTTGTTTTTTTTAAAGCTGAACCTTATATCAATTTATGGGTCAGACATGCTGACTTAAATTTCACAATCAATAAGAACGATAAACTATGGCTATTGAACATTTTTCCTCATTAAAAGAACATTTATCTTCACAAATTATTGGACAGCATGCGCTGGTCGAAAATTTACTCATTGCGCTTTTAGCAAATGGTCATCTTATTGTAGAAGGTCCTCCGGGTTTAGCAAAAACGCGAGCGGTCAACGCCTTAGCACAAGGATTAGAGGCTGACTTTCATCGCGTGCAATTCACCCCTGACTTATTGCCAGCAGATTTAACCGGTACCGATATTTATCGACCTGAAGATGGCACCTTTGTTTTTCAACCAGGTCCACTATTTCGTAATTTAGTACTCGCTGATGAAATCAACCGTGCGCCAGCTAAAGTGCAATCGGCATTACTAGAAGCCATGGCAGAAGGCCAAATTACTGTTGGCAGAAATACCTATCCATTGCCTGAACTATTTTTGGTTATGGCGACACAAAACCCCATAGAGCAAGAAGGTACTTATCCGCTACCTGAAGCTCAACTCGATCGCTTTCTAATGCATGTTGAAATTGATTACCCTGATGCCGCCAGCGAATTAGAAATTTTAAAACTTAATCGTGGTGAAGCGCTAAAAGTAGCAAAGAAAACCGTTAAAGAAATCACCCAAGATGATATTTTCGCAGCTCGCGAGCAAGTAATGAAAATTCACATGGCACCAGCAGTAGAAAATTATATCGTTGACTTGATCATGGCAACACGTAATCCCGAAAAATACGATGATAAGTTAAAGCAATGGCTTGCTTATGGCGCAAGTCCGCGTGCCACAATCGCACTAGATCGCTGTGCACGTGCGAGAGCTTGGCTAAATAATCGCGAATTTGTTAGCCCAGAAGACGTACAAGCGGTTTTTCATAACGTATTGCGCCATCGCGTCTTAATGACTTATCAAGCAGAGGCTGAAGGTATCAGTAGTAATCAACTACTTGATCATATACTCAGTTTAGTGGCTGTTGCCTAAGCGCCAGATACCGTTATGTGGTTTAATCAAAAAAAATCAACCGAGCAAAATAATCCGCAAGTTTTACTTGATGAACTAGTTAGCAATGGGGTCGACTTATCCATTGAAGAGCTGATTCGCTATCAAACAAAAAGCTCGCTCATTAATTTAGCCGCGTCGAAAAGCTTACATGGAAAAATGTCAGGCAATTACCTCGCCCGAAGTAAAGGCCGAGGTATGGAGTTTGATGAAGTTCGCCATTATCAAAATGGTGATGATATTAGAGCGATTGATTGGCGGGTAACGGCCAGAACCGGCAAAACTCACACCAAGCTATTTCGTGAAGAAGTTGAACGCCCAGTGCTTATTGTTACCGATTTAAGTGCTAGCCTATTTTTTGGCAGCCGCTTACTTTTTAAATCAGTACAAGCAGCTCATGTTGCTGCGCTAGTCGCTTGGCATGCAAAATCACGTGGCGATCGCATCGGTGGTGTGGTTTTTAATCAACATGCACATACTGAGTTAAAGCCGCGCAGCAGACAGCAAGGTGTATTACATTACTTGCATGCGCTGGTGAAAAGCCATGCTACTTCGGCAATTGCATCAAGCGAACCATTAGATCATCAACAAGCCAAACTAGCGTTCGAGCAAAATTGTGCCCGTTTACGCCAACTCGCTAAACCCGGTAGCTTAGTGTATTTGATCACCGATGCCTTTAACCTCACCGACGATGCAGTGCGCCATTTAGCCAATGTCAGTCAACATTGTGAGTTAGTGGTGTGTTTAATTAGTGATCCTTTAGAGCAGCAATTACCCGATAGCGCAGTAAAAATAAGCGTAACGATTACCAGTGGTGAAAATGGTGATAACAAAGAACGTCAACAGCTGGTATTGGGCGATAAAGCATTGGCTGAAAAATATCACCAACAGGCGATAAACTTGAGTAACACCATGGAACAAAAATTAACTAAAGCAGGCGCTCGCCTACTGCATTTTTGTGCCAGCGAAGCACTGGAAACTCAATTACATCGAGGAGTAGCCTCATGGATCCGCTAGCGCAATTAAAAGATATTCATTTACCTGCCGAGATAAATAATTACCCTGTCGCGCCAGGTTGGTGGCTGTTAGCTGTTATCTTGCTCGCCTTAGTTATTTATGGCTTAGTAAAGTGCCGACAATACCTTGTTAAGCGTAAGCATAAGAAAGCAGCGCTAACACAGCTATCACCCAAGGCAGAAATTGGCACTATTGTAGCGTTATTAAAATGGGCTGCCTTACAGTATTTTCCGCGTCAAGCAGTGGCAAATTTAACTGGGCATGAATTTAAAAACTTTTTAGTTGCAAGCTTGCCCGTTAAGCATCAAGAGACCTTTACTAAGCTCAGTGGCCAATACTTTATCTCGGCTTACGAAGAACAGACAACAAGTCAATCATCAACAGAATTCCATCAAGCGGCAAAGTTATGGTTAACTCATGCCTTACCGCCACAGCAAAACTTAACAACCGAGCCTGTTTCATCGGCTATTGCTGCCGAGACTTCAGAGCACAGCGAGCAAGCTAAAGTTACTGTAGACAATCGGGTTGATGACAATGACGGAGTGAAATCATGATTCATTTTGATTTTATTTGGGCGCTAATCGCCCTGCCTCTACCTTTACTTATTTATTGGTTACCCGCTAAAAAACAAGTGCAAGCAGCACCGCTGAGAATGCCGACGATAATTAAAGGCGTACAAAGCGAAGATTTTGCCCCAGAAAAGAAAAAAAGCTCATTATTAGTGTTAAGCCTTATTTGGTTGTTAGTGGTGCTGGCCAGCACACAACCGCAATGGCTCGGTGAAGCGGTAAATGTGCCGACTGAGGGCCGCGAAATGATGATTGCGGTTGACTTATCAGGCAGTATGCAAGTAGAAGATATGGCCCTCAACGGCCGCAGTGTCAACCGTCTTGATATGTTAAAAGTGTTACTAGGTGAATTTATTGAACGACGCAATGGCGATAGATTGGGCTTGATCCTCTTTGGTGATGACGCCTACATGCAAACGCCGATGACTTTTGATCGTAAAACGGTGCAACAAATGCTCGATGAAACCGTATTAGGTTTAGTCGGTAAGCAAACGGCTATCGGTGATGCTATCGCACTTGCGGTTAAACGCTTTGACGAAAAGAAAGAGTCAAACAGGGTCTTATTATTACTGACTGATGGCCAAAATACCGCGGGAAAAATCACTCCTGATCAAGCGCTGGAATTGGCGGTAGCAAAGAATATCACCATCTATTCAATTGGTATCGGTGCTGATGTGATGGTGCAAAATTCATTATTTGGCGCGCGACGCGTAAACCCTTCAAGTGAGCTTGATGAAGAATCTTTACAGCGACTTGCCGATGAAACCGGTGGTTATTATTTCCGTGCCCGAGCCAGTGAGGACATGAGCAAAATTTACCAATTATTAGATGAACTTGAACCGGTAGAACAAGAGCAGCAACAAATGCGACCATTAACCGCACTATATTACTGGCCTCTCGGTCTAGCACTATTGATCAGTTTAATGACCTTGCTAAGCAAAACAATTTTCAGTGGCAGTTTTCTCGCAACAAGCAATAACACAGCTGGAGTGAAACATTAATATGGCTGACTTTCACTTTATTCGCCCACTATGGCTAATCGCTATTATTATTTTAGTGTTAATGCTTTGGCTGCTAAAAAAATTACGTGTTAAGCAATCTGGTTGGCAACAGCTTTTACCACCACACTTAGCCAAAGTGTTAGTGCAAGGTAATACTAAGGCTAAGTCGACATCGTTAGCACTGCCGTTTTTAATTGGTTTACTGGCAATTTTAGCGATGGCCGGACCCAGTTGGCAAAAACTGCCACAGCCAGTATATCAAGTAGCGCAGGGCTCTGTGTTAATCATGGATATGTCGTACTCAATGTATGCCACCGACGTAGCGCCCAATCGTTTGACGCGTGCCCGCTATAAAGCAATAGATTTACTCGACAGCATTAAAGATGGAGAGGTAGGTTTAATTGCTTATGCCGGCGATGCATTTAGCATCAGTCCGTTAACCGACGATAGTAATAATATAAAACTATTATTACCGTCTCTAAGCCCAGAATTGATGCCGGCACTTGGTAGTAACCCTTTGGCAGCATTGGCGCTAGCAGATGAAATGTTAGTTAATGCTGGCCATAACACCGGCGATATTTATTGGTTTACTGACGGTATCGATACTATCGATATTCAAGACATAAACCAGTGGTCACGTGAGCACCCTTACCGACTTAATATTCTGGGTGTGGGTACAAAAACAGGCGCGCCTATTAAACTCAGTAACGGCGAATTAATGAAAGATGACAATGGTGCGATTATTGTCCCTAAGTTAACTGAGCAATATTTAAAAGGGCTTGCTAAACGTGGCAACGGAAACTACACCACGTTAACCCATAATAATAAGGATATTGAACGACTAACATCCCAACCACTGGTTACCGATACAGAAAAAACTAGAGAAAGTGACAATACCGGTGATCAATGGCAAGAGTTTGGCCCTTACCTATTGTTACTGGTTCTACCTATGCTATTAGTTTACTTTAGGCGCGGTGCGCTGATGGTGACTTTGCCATTCGCCTTAATGCTTATCCCGCAAAACAAAGCCCAAGCGAATGTATGGCAAGATTTATGGAAAACTAAAGACCAACAAGGCCAAGCCCATTTTAACAAAGAACAATACCAACAAGCGGCTGAACAATTTAACGACCCACTTTGGCAAGGCAGCGCACTTTATAAGGCCGGTGAATTCGAACAAGCCTTAACTGCTTTTCAAAAAGAGAGTACGGCTGATGCGCTATTTAACCAAGGTAACGCCCTGGCTAAATTACAACGAATTGATGAAGCCATAGAGGCCTATAGTCAAGCATTGCAGCGCGATCCAAACTTAGTTGATGCCCAAGAGAATAAAGCGATTCTTGAACAGTTGAAGCAGCAACAAGAAAACCAAGAGCAACAATCTGGTGACGATCAGCAACAACAAGAGCAGCAAAACGAAAATCAAGAACAATCAGGTGAAAACCAAGAAAGCCAAAGCCAAGATCAGCAAGGTCAAAACGGCGAAAACAAGAATAGTGAGCAACAGCAAGATCAACAAAACCCAGAACAACAAGACCCATCACAGCAAGGTGATTCATCTCAAGAAGATAGCGATCAGCAGCAAGAGCAAAACGAGCAACAGCAAGCTGAAAGTGATAAGCAAGACGAAACAGAACAGCAGCAAGCCAAAGATGCTCAACAAGCAGAAAATGCTGAAGAGTCAACTGATGAGCAAAGCGCGCAAGCACAAGCATTAGCAGAACAATTAGCCAAAGAAACTGAACAGAAACATCAACAGCTACTCAATAAAGTCACTGATGACCCTTATATGTTATTAAGAAATAAAATGCAGTTAGAGTATCAAAAACGTCGTCAAGACCGTCGAAATGTAGGAGTTAAGAAAAAGTGGTAAGAGTAATAATTTCTTTGTTAGCTATTTTATTCTCACTTAATAGTTACGCATTAACCAAGGTCAACGCAACGGTTGATAAAAACCCTGTTGTGGTTAACGAGTCATTAATATTGACCGTTGTCGCTGATGACGATGTCGATAGTAACGCCTTAAACACCTCGGCACTATTGAGTGACTTTATTGTCGGCCGTACCTCGGTTAGCTCACAAACCAGTATGGTGAATTTTAACACCACACGAACAACAACCTGGACTACGGTTTTAATACCACGAAAATCAGGCGAGCTGCTCATTCCTGCCTTTGATATTAGCGGCGTAAAAACCCAAGCTATCGCAATTAAAGCACTGGAAGCAGACACCTCATCGGCTGCCAGTCAGCAAGATTTATTTATCACAACCCAAGTGTCTGCAACAGACATCTACGTTCAGCAGCAAATTACCTTGAAAGTTAAATTGCATTTTGCCGCGGAATTAAAGCGAGGTAGTTTGACCGAGCCAACATTAACTGGTGCTAATATCCTTCAGATAGGTAAAGATAAAGAGTCAGATAGCATTATCAAAGGTAAGCGGTATCGTGTTATTGAGCGCGTCTATGCCATTAGTCCGCAGCAAAGTGGTGAGGTGATATTAAAATCACCGATTTTTTCTGGTGAGATCATCATGCCTTCATCAAGACGGTCTAATTTTTTAAGTTTTGCCGATACTAAGCCAGTGAGTGTTATCGGTGATGACATCCCATTAACGATCAAAGCGATACCCACAAAAATTAATGGCGCATGGTTACCGAGTGAGCTATTAGCTTTACATCAAGAATGGCAACCAGATCCAAAACAATTTAAAGTCGGCGAGCCTATTACGCGTACCATTACGCTAACTGCAGCGGGTCTGTCAGAAGAGCAATTACCCGAAATTAACTTAACCGTGCCTCAAGGACTCAAAGTTTATCCTGATCAAGCTGAACTGCATACAGGTTTAAACAATGAGCGTCTAGTCAGTCAAAAAGTGGTCAATTTTGCTATCGTCGCCAGCCAAGCGGGTGAATATCAGTTGCCTGAAATTACGATAAATTGGTGGAATACCGTCACTAATAAAGCAGAAATAGCTAAAATCCCGGGTCAGAACATTACCATACTAGCCAACCCCGACTTAGCACCAGTAACACCAATAACACCGCTAAAATCATCAACGGCTAACACTGAGCAATCGACACCAGCAGCTAAAGTCGAAACCGTGATAATTCAACAAAACACGGTTTGGCAATGGCTGTTTTTAGCCTTGTGGTTATTAACATTACTTGCTTGGTATCTATCAGCTAAGCGCCCGTTTAAGTCAAAGTCTTTATCGAGTATGCGTAACGCTAAAGTCAACAACTCACACCTTGAGTTATTGGCTGCATGTAAACAAAATGATGGCGAGTCGGCATTGTCGTGCATACTACCGTGGGCGCAATCGCAAGTATTAGGTACTAAACAAAGTGATTCACCAACAACGCTAGACGCAATACATGGTTACTTTAACGACCAAGCATTGTCTGACGCTATTATTGAATTACAACAAAGTTATTATGGCAAAAACCCTAACCAATGGTCAGGCAACAATTTACTTCAGGCCATACAAGCCTTAGATAAAAAAAATAGTCGTCAATCACAATCACCTGCTATTGGCTTAAATCCCTAACGCTTATATAAGAGCACACAGGGCTATGACAAACTATGCCAAGTAAAACTAGGCATAGTTTGTATCACAATACCTTTTTACAAAAACGATTAAAGCTTCATTACCACCAACCAACGTCAGAGCACCTTCAAGGCTGAATATAATTTCTGTTAACTATCAAGCAGCCATTCACGCTATAATTTATTTATCTAAATATTTGCCTTAGTGCGAAATAATATCACAAAGCCTCAGGTCTCTTACAACATGGCAACAAAACAAGTTAGATACGAAGCACTCGTTAAAGCATTACATGCTGATTTATATCGGTATGGCTATTGGCTATGTCACGATAAACATATTGCTGAAGACTTAGTGCAAGAAACATTTCTCCGCGCATGGCGTGCACTTGATTCATTGAAAGATGAAAAGGCCGCTAAGTCATGGTTAATTACCATTCTTCGCCGAGAAAATGCTCGTCGCTTTGAGCGTAAGCGTTTTGACATGAGCGAATACGAAGAAGCGACAATTACCGATGTTAAAGCAACCAGTAATGAACAGGAAATTGAAAACTATTGGTTACGAGAAAAAATAGCGCAAATGCCTGAAGAGTATCGAGAGCCGCTAGTGCTACAAGTCATTGGTGGTTTCAGCGGTGAAGAAATTGCTAGCATGTTGTCATTAAATAAAAATACCGTGATGACACGATTATTTCGTGCTCGCAATCAGTTGAAAGAGGCCGTAGACAACGAGCCAACATTAAGAGGTCTACACAATGGATGATTTGCAAGTAAGACGTAGCATATTATCAGATCCAAAAGGTCGTGATGATGCATTAAATGAAGCCATCAAAAATGACATTGCAAAACAAAAATTCGTACAAGAAATTGATGCATTAGATGATAAAATTGCGCAAGCAATGAATATTCCTGTACCTGATGGTTTATATGACAAGCTAATCCTACGCCAAACATTAGCTAGCCATCAGCAACAAAAAAGTAAAACACGTGTTCGCTTAGCGATGGCGGCTTCTGTCGCATTTGTGATGGGGTTAACCGTTAACTTTATGATGTTTTCGAGCACCTATAAAAATTTAGGTGACTATGCCATTGCCCATGTTAATCATGAGGCATCCCACTTTTCGAATAATGGCCAACCAACGGTAACATTGGCATCATTAAACGATAAAATGGCAGCATTTAAAGGCAGTTTCAATAGTACCTTTGGTACGCTAATGTTCGCTGATTATTGTCATTTTGACGGCAGTAAAAGCTTGCATTTAGTGTTTCAAGGTCAATCAAGTCCGGTGAATGTTTTTATTTTACCTGATGATAAAGATATTGAATTTGTTGCTAACTTTGCCAACGATAAACTACAAGGTCGTTCGTTAAATTTTAATCACTCCAATATCATTGTTGTCGGTGATAAAAAAGAGCCAATACAGCAATGGCAAGATCGGGTTAAGAAAAGTATTACTTGGTCAATTTAGTTATGAATAAAACAAATTAGTGTAGCCTATACAAGCTTATATTCGTCGACATTAAAGCATAGCTTAACGCTATGGTTTTAGATGTAAGAACAATAAGACCTCGCAAACTATCATTTATATTTTGAGCATAAAAAAGTCGTTAATGATTCATTAACGACTTTTTTTGTATCACAAATAAAACTTTTTACACTTTGCTTTTGAGCCATTTTTGAATCAAAGCTTGGTAGCGTTTACATTGTTTTATAATTAGTGCTTAGCTGCAACCTGATCAAATAATGCCTCTAATTCCGGCTGCTCTTTTGCAGTTAATCGACTCACTAAAATAATCGCAATACTTGCCATAATAAAGCCCGGTACTATTTCATACATTACGGAACTTAACGATTCACCATCAATGGTAATTGGGGCGTATATCCAAACTAAAACGGTAATCGCTCCAGTTAACATACCGGCTAACGCGCCATGACGGTTCATCTTCTTCCAATAAAGGCTCATGATAACCAAAGGTCCAAATGCAGCGCCGAAACCAGCCCAAGCATTACTAACTAAGGTTAAAATTGAACTCTCTCTATCATAGGCAAGAAAAACAGCAACCATAGCTACTAGTGCTACCGACAAACGCCCAACAAAAACTAATTGCTGATCTGTGGCGTTTTTATTAAGAAACGCTTGATAGAAATCGCCAGTTAATGAACTCGATGTTACCAATAATTGTGAAGATATCGTACTCATAATCGCAGCAAGTATCGCCGCTAATAAAAAGCCGGCAATTAATGGATGAAACAGCAATTGTGATAGCACAATAAATATAGTTTCGGCATCACCAAGTACTAGGCCTGTATTTGCAACATAAGCCGCGCCAGCAAAACCTGTTGCCATAGCACCGACCAGCGCTACTATCATCCAGCTCATACCAATTCTTCGTGCTTTTGGTAAATCTTCTACCGAACGAATAGCCATGAACCGAACAATAATATGTGGTTGACCAAAATAACCTAAACCCCATGCCATCGCAGAAATTATCGCGAGGATACCGACATTATTAAATACGTTCAGCATATCAGGGTTGAGTTGTTCAATACTGGTAAACATCGCATCAGTACCACCAATTTCATTGATAGCCACGATCGGAACTAAAACTAAGGCGATAAACATAATACAGCCTTGAACAAAATCGGTAAGACTGACCGCTAAGAAGCCACCAAATAAGGTATATAACACGACAACGCCAGCTGTAATATATAAACCCGATTCATAACTGAGGCCAAACGAACTTTCAAACAACTTACCGCCAGCAACAATGCCAGATGAAGTATATAAGGTGAAAAATAAGATAATAACAATAGAGGAAGCGATGCGAAGTTTGCGGGTATGATCTGCAAACCGGTTTTCAAAAAAGTCAGGTAAGGTAATCGAATCATTGGCAACTTCGGTATAGGTTCTTAACCTCGGCGCTACAATGATGTAATTCAAATACGCACCGAATGCTAACCCTAAAGAAATCCAAACACTACTGAGACCCGTTGTATACATCAGACCAGGAACCCCCATCAGCATCCAACCACTCATATCTGAAGCCCCAGCAGAAAGTGCTGTTACCCCAGGGCCCAAACTGCGCCCGCCAAGCATAAAACCGGAAACATCACTGGTTGACTTTCTATAGGCATAGATACCTATTCCCAACATAACTACAAAATATAGCGCTAATGAAATCATTGTTCCAACAGCCATTTAACCTCCAAAAAAACGATTATACCAAGCAAACAAATTTAACATGAATAGTTCGCTCGGTGTGCAAACTGTTCAAATAAATTTCCTTATCGACATTAATTGAACTTGAAGTGGAATAATATGCAGAGTTAATAGCGCTTTCCATGTTTTTTCGCGAGTAATAATATTTATTTGTGTTATAAATAAGAAGGCTAATGTTAAAATTAACCTTACCGTAAAGTATTGCCAGTAATAATAATAAAAATATCTGTTATAAAATCGGATTAATCGGGAATTTGTATGCACTTTTATGCGGCTAGGCAGCCAATTTTAGATAAAGAAAAAAAACTATTTGCCTATGAACTATTGTTTCGAGATAGCATCATCAATGTCTTTCCAGACATTGATGCTGACGAAGCAACAACTAAAATGATAGAAGCGAGTAATTTTAACCTTGGCATTAGTGAGTTTACCGGTAACAAACCAGCTTTCATTAATTTCACCTTAGAAACGCTCATCCAAGGGTACCCAGAAACCTTAACGACCGAAGAAGTTGTTGTCGAAATTTTAGAAACCGTAAAGCCCGGTAAAAAATTATTATCAATATGCAAAGATTTAAATGAAAAAGGTTATACCATCGCCTTAGATGATTATATTCATCAATCGGTTTGGCAGCACTTTTACCCTTTTATTCATATTATTAAAATCGACTGGCAAGACACCTCGCTAGAGACCATAAAAGCGGTAAAAGTAGCCATTAAAGACTTTCCTCATATAAAATTACTGGCGGAAAAAGTCGAAACCTATGAAGAATATAACCAAGCACTAGAATTAGATTTTGAACTATTTCAAGGCTTTTTTTTCGCCAAACCGGAAATGGTAAAAACTAAAAGTCTCTCGCCGTCACAAATGGCAATGGCAGAGTTACTTTATGAAACTTCAAAAAAAGATTTAGATTTGGCGAGCATCACCTCAGTATTTGAACGTGATATAACGTTGTCATATAAACTGCTACGTTACGCAAACTCGCCAATTTTCAAACGAAGAAATGAAATATCCACGATTAAGCAAGCGCTTGTTACCCTTGGATCAGGAGAGTTAAAACGTTTTCTGGGTTTAATGTTTGCGTCAAATATTAACCCTGAAAAACCGTCAGAATTGATTAATGCAGCCATGGCACGAGCAAAATTTGCTGAATTAATGGCAAGTGAAGTTAAGCCTCCTTTAGATAATTCAATTGCCTTTTTAACCGGCTTGTTATCGTTAATTGACGCTATTGTTGATGAAGACTTGGCTAGTATTCTCGCTAAACTGCCCTTGGCTCAAGAAATTAAAGACACCCTATTAACTCGTAAAGGCGTTATGGCAGCGCTTATTCAACTGCTAGAATTTATCGAGCGAGCAGAATGGCCAAAAACCACGGTTCTAATTGAGAAGCTTGGCTTAGAAAAAGATCATGTGGTCAAAAACTATAATGAAGCAATTGCGTGGGCTGATGAGCAATCAGATGCTAACAACTATTAGCCATAACTCACATGATAGTAGGGAACAACAGTTGACCTTATTCTGCGGGTTAACATAAATCGATAACAAAAAGCCTGACATTATGTCAGGCTTTTTTATTTAAACTTTCCTAAGTATTCATCATGACATACGAATAAGGGTATTATCTATTCAAAACCATTCGGGTTTTGCGACTGCCAACGCCATGTATCGGCTATCATCGTTGCTAAATCACGCTCTGCATGCCAATTTAATAAATTATTGGCCACACTCGCATCAGCGTATACCGTAGCAATATCTCCGGCACGTCGTGGCGCAATGTGATACGGAATATCTTGTCCAGAAATGTCCTTAAACGTATTCACGATTTCGAGTACCGAGGTGCCATTACCCGTGCCTAAGTTAATCGGTACACAACCGCTAATATCCTTAAGTTTTTCTAAGGCTTTTACGTGGCCTTGAGCTAAGTCGACGACATGAATATAGTCTCGCACACCGGTACCATCAGGTGTTGGGTAATCATCACCAAAAACTTGCAGTTGTGCTAAACGTCCAACCGCAACTTGTGACACATAAGGCAATAAGTTATTAGGAATGCCATTAGGGTTTTCACCAATTAAGCCTGACTCGTGCGCACCAATCGGATTAAAGTAACGTAAGCAAGCAATTGACCATTGCTCATCACTTTTAGCCAAATCAAATAATATATTTTCTATCATTAATTTGGTTTGCCCATACGGATTAGTCGCCGATGTTGGCATAGTTTCATCAAGTGGTGAGGGATTATTTTCCCCATAAACGGTTGCAGATGAGCTAAATACCAAGTTTTTAACCCCATGTTCGGCCATCACTTGTAGCAAGGTAATCGAACCGGCAACATTATTATGGTAGTAACTCAACGGCATAGTACTCGACTCGCCTACCGCTTTTAAACCCGCAAAATGGACTACAGCGTCAATATCGTGCGTTAAAAACACTTGTTGCATTGCTTGTCGGTCACAAATATCGGCTTCAATAAATGTCACTGTCTTACCGGTAATTTGCTTAATACGGTCAAGCACCAGCGTCGAAGAGTTAGCAAGATTATCAACAATAACAATATCTTTATCTAACGCTAATAGCTCGACAACCGTGTGGCTACCAATAAAACCGGTACCGCCGGTGATCAATAAACTCATTTAAAAAGTCCTTATAAAATGTCCAAATACGCAATACTAAATAGTCATAATAAAAATTTAGCTAATCTTGATAATATTTTGACACTAACGCGATGAACTTACCAAGTTTTTCTTTCGGCAGATTGTTTATACCTGCCGCCGCTGCTCTGCCGCCACCGGTTTCAAATTGCACACACAGTTCGCCGGCCCCTTGTTTATTTTCTAGCGGTGCTCGCAAGCTTACTAAATAACTATCATCGGCATTTAACGTCAATACCGCATGGGCTTTATGAGGGGATTGATTTGCTAACGCGTTGCCAAAAACGCCACTCACACGTCTCGACCAAGGTGCATTTTCAAGCTCGATGACCTGCAATACCTCGTTTTCATCTAACACTTTAGCGTTTTTAGCTTGTGCCATATCTGTGTTATAGGCTTGCTCAAGCACAGTGAAAATTGAATTCGGTTCAGCGATTAAAGAAAACGGACTGGCATATCCTAGCAGTTTTTTAAATAGCTCATCAGGTGCAATATGTAAATCATCAACGCTTCGGCCGTAGCCATTATAATTAATATAAGTACCCAAAGCTTTTAGCTTTGCTTGCTCGCTCTCAGTTAGTCCTTGTTGTATCGACAATTGCTGTGCTGCCGATGTCATATTGTCACCAAATGCCGCAACAATGGCCCATAACACGTATTTCCCAGCTAAATAGTGATTAACCAATAAGCTGGTACAAGTATTAGGATCCGTATCAATAATGGCAGTTAAACGCTCAGAGCTAGGTATTGCGCCAGAGCGATGATGATCAATATAAAGCACGTCAATATCGTTAGCGAGCAACTCATCGAGCGCAGTAATATTTTTTTCTAGCGAAATATCCAGCACGGTAACCGACGTCGCCTTCAAGGCAGGTACTTGCTGCAATAATTGAATATCTCGTTTAACGCCAGTAATTAAGCTCGAGATTTTTGGCTCAGCAAGGCGCAATTGCAGCAATGCAATAATGCCATCAGCATCGCCATTAAAAACATCATAATGCATAGAAAACTTCCTTTAACACACTCAAAATAAGCTTTTCATTTATAGCGATTTCCAATTATCCATGAACTACTATCAATGTCCTATTATCAATATTCTATCAAGATGATTGATAACCGAGAAAATCACTACACGATAAAACCATGCTCAATTAAATGGTCAATGATTTGCTGAGCACACTGTTCAATACTTTTGTCAGCCGTACGCACGTGAATAATAGGATTTTCTGGGGCTTCATAAGCAGAATCAATACCGGTAAAATCTTTAATCTCACCTGCTCTGGCCTTTTTATACAAACCTTTAGGGTCGCGTTGTTCACAAATTTCTATTGGGGTATCGATAAATACTTCAATAAACTCGCCCGACGCTAATTTACTGGCAGCAAGCGCTCTGTCAGCACGAAATGGTGATATAAACGCCGTAGAAACAATCAAACCGGCATCAACAAATAACTGAGCAACTTCACTAATACGGCGAATATTTTCCACACGGTCACTATCACTAAAGCCTAAGTCACCATTAAGGCCGTGCCGAACATTATCACCGTCAAGCAAGTAACTATGACATTGACGTGCAAAAAGCATAGCATCAACAGCGTTAGCAATGGTTGACTTACCTGAACCACTCAGCCCGGTATACCAAAGTAAACAGGCAGTTTGCTGTTTTATTTCAGCTCTTTGGCTTTTACTGACTTGCTGGCTATGCCAAACGGTATTTTCAGTTTTCATATTGTTCCAATTAATGATGGCGTCGAATTGTTACTGACGGCATTTTTACAATGATTATCTAAACGTAGTTGATGTCACGGTCTTACAACATTAACTTCACACTCGCTAAAATGGAAATATCTGCGGTAGTAACATCAGTACCACCAAACTATAGGTCAGTGTTATCGGCCAACCAAATTTAATAAAGTCAGCAAGTTTATAATTTCCGGCATTAAATACCATAATGTTAGTTTGATAACCGTAGGGGCTAATAAAACTGCCGCTAGCACCGAACGCTACCGCCATCACCAAAGGCAGCGGATTAACCCCCAAACCAATGGCAATATTATAAGCAACCGGGAATACCAAGGCCGCAGCTGCACTGTTAGTGATAACTTCGGTTAGAATTAAGGTAATAAAAAATATCACTATCAAAGCAATTAGTGCACTTTGCCCGGCCAATAAACTTTCTATTTCACTGGCAAAAATGGCCGCGACACCACTGTGCTCAAACGCTTGCGCTAAGGTCAATGCGCCAAGCACAATCAACCAAATTTCAATTGGGAACCGGCGTTTAATTTCATTAACCGTCAAGCAACCAGTAAAAATCAATAGCGCTAAGTAAAACATCAAACTCGACAGCAAACTTATATCCGTAACCATGGTTAGTGCAATAGCGATAATAAAACCGAAAACCGCTAAAGAGCCTCGCCAACCTGAAAGCATGTTGTCAGGTTTATGGCCTGAAAGAATAAAAAAGTTTTTGGTTAAATTCGTTCTGGCGGTAAAGTCAGAGCCAACCGCTAGTACTAAGAAATCACCCGCTTGAATAGTGATATCCCCGAGCTTACCTGAAAGTGAAGCGCCCTCACGGCGAACGGCAACAACAGCGGCATCGAATCTGGCGCGAAACCCCGCTGTTTTCAGTGTTTCTCCGACAATCGCAGAATCAGGCTTAATTAATACTTCGGTTAAATTTTCACGTAATAAACCATCTTGCTCAGCAAATAACGACAAACCATCAAATTGTTGTAACACCAAGACCTTACTGATATCACCACTAAAAATGAGTCGATCATGGCTTTGTATGATTTCATCTGGCGTAACCGGCGAAATAAGCCGACCATCACGCACTAACTCAACAAGAAATAACGCATCCAAGTTTCTTAAGCCATTGTCTTCGATACTTTTACCGATCAATTTGGATTGTGGCTTTACTTGTGCTTCAACAAGATACTCTTTGACTTCTAAGTATTCATTTCTCATATCAGCTAGGGTGTGTTGTCGTAGCAAAATAACCAATAAACAAGCAACAAGTGCGCTACCACCAACAATTGTAAAATCAAAAAAACCTAAGCTAGCGCGACCTTGCTCAAGCCATAATGAGTTGACAATTAAGTTAGTTGACGTGCCGATCAAGGTTAACGTGCCGCCAAGAATAGCAGCAAATGATAGTGGCAATAGTAGTTTACCGGGGTTAATCACGGTATTTTTTTTCACCGTAGAAATTAAGGTAGCAACCACGGCAGTATTGCTAACAAGCCCGGAACTCAGGGCTGTAAAAATGAGTGTGCGTAAACTTGCTGTCGACCCTTTACCAGTTAGCATTAATGCCGACACTCGTCTTAATATACTGGTACGTTCATAGGCAAATGAACAGAGCACTAAGAGCAGCAGTGTTACTAAGCCAGGGTTAACCGCATTAGCAAGAATATTCTCACTGGTAACAAATGATGCTGCTAGACATAGCAGCGTGGCACTGCCAAAAACACGTTCGGGTTTGTTTGGAAAACAAACAAGCCCGATCAGTGTTAATAAGAATATTGCCACAAGTAGCCACTGAGACCAAAGCATCACGGTAACCTAGTAAGTCGATATTGCAGAAATAAAGTTGGCACTATTATTTCTTTAACAAATCACGAGCACCCCAATGCGGAAAGTGTTTACGCACAAGGCTATTCAATTCTTTTTCAAAATCAGAGTATTGATGAGCCTGTTGTGATTCAAGTGCGCCATTAATCATGCCAGCGCCGACCGTAATATTGCTTAATCGATCAATAATAATGAATGCACCTGTGGCTTTGTTATCATCGTAAGCATCAAAATGTAATGCTTCATCAACTTCAAAGTTCACCACACCGATCTCATTCAAGGCTAATTGATCAGCATTAGACTTTTCTAAGGTATTAACATCAATACGATGATCAATACTGAGTGCATGCCCTGTGGTGAGTTTACTGCCATGCTTAATGTAGTACTCTCGCCCCGGTTCAAGTTCATCTTCGTGCATCCAAACAACAGTAGCACTGAGCTCTTTAGTCGAGAGCGGTGAATGCCCTTTTTTAACAATCATTTCACCGCGACTAATATCTATTTCATCTTCTAAGGTCAAGGTAATTGCCATGCCTTGATCGGCACGATCAATATTACCTTCAAAGGTTACTATCGACTTAACAATACTTTCTTTACCTGAGGGTAAAGCAACAATTTCATCACCGACACGAATATGACCAGAGCCAACTGTACCAGCAAAGCCTCTAAAATCGAGATTCGGACGATTGACATATTGCACTTGTAAACGAAACTGCGTGAAGCCCTTTTGATCATCTACCTTAATAGTATTTAATAGCTTCATCATGGTTGCGCCAGGATACCAAGACATATTGGCACTTTCTTCAACAACATTGTCACCTTTCAATGCTGAAATAGGCACAAAACGCACATCATCAAACGCTAAGTCATCAGCAAATTTTCGGTATTCTTTCTTAATCTCTTGGTAACGCTCTTGGCTATAATCAACCAAATCCATTTTATTTACTGCGACTAAGACATGCTTAATACCTAATAGCGAACAAATAAAAGAATGACGACGCGTTTGAACTTGCACGCCGTGACGCGCATCAATCAGAATAATCGCTAAATCACAATTTGACGCGCCTGTCGCCATATTACGGGTGTACTGCTCATGACCAGGGGTATCGGCAATAATAAACTTACGTTTATCAGTAGCGAAGTAACGATAAGCAACATCAATGGTAATGCCTTGTTCGCGCTCTGATTGCAAACCATCAACTAATAACGCTAGATCAATTGCTTCACCAGTAGTACCTGACTTTTTACTGTCGTTTTCAATCGCCGCTAATTGATCTTCAAAGATCATTTTAGAATCATGTAATAAACGGCCAATTAAGGTACTTTTACCATCATCAACACTGCCACAGGTAAAAAAGCGTACCATTTCCTTGTTTTCATGTTGCTTCAAGTAAGATTCAATATCGGTTTCAAGCAAATCGCTATCAAGCATTTCTTTCGCGGGTGAATCAATCATCTTTATTCCTAATAAAAATAGCTGTAAGTTGGAAGTTCAAAGCAGTCAGAAAGACAAAGCTGTAAGCTGTCAGTTCTAAGCTTTCAGTTAAAAGACAAACCATCAGTGTGGCACTTGTTTTTACTGATAGCTGACAGCTTAAAACTTATCGCTTTGTTTTTTACTTACCGCTTCTCTTCTTAAATCGTGTTTCTCAACCCTGTCAACATGGCTGATAACTCTTCTGTTTCTTTAATCCAGTTTTGGCTTTTATCTTTGGGTAAATAGCCAATCTCGATTCCAATATAAATTTGTGTTCTCAGCTCAGCTAATGATGAACGCGAGATGGTAATAAAATGTCGTTTATCCTTCGGAGTCTCTCGAGTCATGCCTTCAGCAATGTTACTCGGTACAGAAAGCCCAGAACGTGTAATTTGATCTCTAAAACCAAAATCACGTAAAGACGCCGTTTGCTTATAAATTTCCGCCGACAACCGCGCAGCTCTTTTCCATACCTCTAACTTCTCAAAGTTCATAACAAATCCTTGTTAAGACAAAGCTAACAGCCTAAAAAATAGCTGTAAGCTGTTAGTTTTAAGCTTTCAGTAAAACCGAAAGCAATAGCTTTAAGCTGTCAGTTTTAAGCTTTCAGTAAAACCGAAAAACATAGCTGTAAGCTGTCAGTTTTAAGCTTTCAGTAAAACCGAAAAACATAGCTGTAAGCTTTTAGTTTAAAGCTTTCAGTAGAACCGAAAAACATAGCTGCAAGCTGTTAGTTTTAAGCTTTCTTTTCTTTGTTTTTACTGAAAGCTGATAGCTTTCTTTTAACTTATAGCTTTTTTAAAACGCAGTTTTAAAAATAACCTTCCATTTTCTTTTTCTCCATCGAGCCAGCAGAATCGTGATCAATCACGCGTCCTTGTCGTTCAGAGGTTTTTGTTAATAGCATTTCTTGTATTATTTCAGGTAATGTTGTCGCTGTAGACTCAACAGCCCCCGTTAACGGATAACAGCCTAGTGTTCTAAAGCGCACGCTTTTCATTTGCACTTCTTCATCATCGCCAATAGGCATGCGCTCATCATCAACCATGATCAAGGTGCCATCGCGTTCAACTACCGGACGCTTTTCAGCTAAATAAAGCGGCACAATTGGGATACTTTCTAGGTAGATATATTGCCAAATATCTAACTCGGTCCAGTTTGACAAAGGGAACACGCGAATACTTTCACCTTTATTCACTTTACCGTTGTATACATTCCAAAGCTCAGGGCGTTGGCTTTTTGGATCCCAACGATGATTTTTATCACGGAATGAATAAACCCGTTCTTTGGCGCGAGATTTTTCTTCATCACGACGTGCGCCGCCAAATGCTGCGTCAAAGCCATATTTATCAAGCGCTTGCTTTAGCGCTTGAGTTTTCATGATATCGGTATGCTTAGCACTGCCATGCTCAAAAGGACCAATATTCATCGCCATGCCTTCAGGATTTTTATGCACCAATAACTCAAAGCCATGGTCTATTGCCATTTGATCGCGAAAAGCAATCATCTCTTTGAATTTCCAGTTGGTGTCAACATGAAGTAGCGGAAAAGGTATTTTTCCAGGCGCAAAAGCTTTGCGTGCTAAATGCAATAATACCGCGGAGTCTTTACCTACAGAGTAAAGCATCACAGGGTTATCAAATTCTGCAGCAACTTCGCGCATGATATGGATAGATTCGGCTTCTAGCTTTTGTAAATGTGTTAATGGCATCGCTGTTCACTAAAGGTGGTGACATATATTGAGTAATATCATGCCACAGCAATCAAGCATTATCCATATAAGTAAAAGCTTGTTTATACTAAAAAGATATAAAAAAATAATTAAATAGTGATTAAATCTCTAACTTGGCGAATGCTCAAGATTATTTTTGTAACGTCGGATTAACGCTAGCGAAGAAGATGAAAGTGTTTCACTGTCAATCTCGTCCATAGACTTGCTCATAACATTGAGCACTTCTTTGCCTAATTGCTTACCTAGCTCTACGCCCCATTGATCATAAGAGTTTACTTGCCATATAACACCTTGAACAAATATTTTATGTTCATAAAGCGCTAATAAAGCCCCTAACGATTGAGGATCCAACTGCGGCATTAACAAGGTATTACTCGGCGTATTACCTTTCATGGTTTTGTGACTCGCAAGCCTTTTGACTTCAGCTTCATTAGCGCCCAATAAGCGTAGTTCTGCTTCAGCTTGTGCCAGCGTTTTACCTTGCATTAATGCTTCACTTTGCGCAAAACAATTCGCCACTAAAGTATCATGATTCGCTAAATGCTCACTGGTTGGCGCAAGTGAAAGGATAAAATCTGTTGGAATAATATCGGCACTTTGATGCATCAATTGCATAAAGGCATGTTGACCATTAGTACCTTCTTGGCCAAAAACTACTGGCGCGGTTAAATACTTAAGCGTGTTACCGGCATTATCAACAGACTTACCATTACTTTCCATATCGGTTTGCTGCAAGTACCCAGGTAACGCTCTAAGCGCATGATTGTAAGGCAATATAGCTAAACTTGGATAACCTAAACCATTACGATTCCAAATACCTAGCAAGGCCATAATCACCGGCATATTTTCTGCAAATGGCGCTTGTTTAAAATGCTGATCCATTGCAAATGCCCCCGCTTTGAGGGCATTAAAATGTTTATTACCAATAATTAATGCTAACGGCAAACCAACCGCCGACCATAACGAAAATCGGCCGCCAACCCAATCCCACATCGGGAGAATATTTTCTTGTTTAATACCAAAACCTGTCGCAGCAGCAATATTAGTACTAACCGCATACCAATGCTGAGCCATAACGTCAGTAGCTGAGTTGTTTTTATCAACTAAAGCGTCAAGCATCCAGGCTTTGACAATCGTGGCATTAAGCAGGGTTTCTTGGGTAGAGAAGGTTTTAGAAATCACCACAACGAGCGTTGTAGCAGCATCAAGCTTAGCAAACTTTTCTTGCGCTGCATCACCATCAACATTGGCCAACACATGCGCTTTTAAACCAGGCTGATGATATGGCACCAGCGCCGATAACGCGACCTTCACACCGTAATACGAACCACCAATGCCAATCGCTAAAATATCAGTAAACGTTTCACCGGTAACTGAACGAACATTACCTTGCTGCACGTCATCAACAATTTTGGCCATTTTAGCTTCGGTATCGATCACTTCTTGTGCTTGTGCACCGAGCAGGCCAATTTTTATAGCTGTAGGTGCGCGTAATACCGTATGTAAAACCGCACGTTGCTCAGTGTTATTTAATAGCTCGCCATCAAATTGCGCCGCTATTTTATCGCTAAGGTTACTGCGTTCTGCCAGCGAAAATAAACTTTCAAGTTCATTATCAACAATATTTTGCTTGGCATAATCGAGAAATAAGCCCGCCGCTGAGACGGAATATTTTTTACTACGATCGCTATCTGAAAATAGCGAAAAAATATTTCTCGTTAAAGCCGAGTCAGTAAATTGTGATAAATTAGTTACGTCCATATACCTACACTTCAAAGTTTATTATTCAAACAAAAATTTATTATTTAAACCTAGCGTAAATTAAGCTTTTAAAAGCTCGGTTAAATAGCTTTTAAATTCGTCAGCTAATTCTGGATGACGTAAGCCATATTCAACATTGGCTTTCATGTAACCTAACTTAGAGCCACAATCATGTGATTTACCTGACATATGGAATGCTTCAACGGTTTCTCTTTCCATCAGCATGGCAATAGCATCGGTTAATTGAATTTCATCGCCTGCGCCCGGAGGAGTAATTTTCAACAGATCCCAAATTTTTTCTGACAACACATAACGACCAACAACAGCTAAATTAGATGGCGCTTCTTCAACCGGTGGTTTTTCAACAATAGCGGTCATAGTTTTTGACTCACCAGGTGAAAGCTCAACACCGCCACAATCAACAACACCGTAGCTACTCACTTGCTCTAACGGCACCGGCTCAACCATAATTTGGCTATAACCACCTACTTCATTGTAGCGAGTTAACATTGCCGCTAAATTTTCAGTTTTTAAATCCGCTGTTGCGTCATCTAAAATAACATCAGGCAATACCACAACAAAGGGTTCATTACCGATAATGGGGCGAGCTTTTAATACCGCATGGCCTAAACCTTTTGCTTCACCTTGGCGAACATGCAAAATAGTAACGTCTTTCGGGCAAATCGCTTGTATCTCATCAAGTAACTGGCGTTTTACACGTTTTTCAAGCGTAGTTTCCAGCTCAAATGATTTGTCAAAATGGTTTTCAATTGCGTTTTTAGAAGAGTGCGTAACGAGCACTATCTCTTTGATACCGGCAGCAATACATTCATTAACTATGTATTGAATCAGCGGTTTATCAACAATCGGTAACATCTCTTTTGGAATGGCTTTAGTTGCAGGCAACATCCGGGTACCTAATCCTGCGACAGGTATTACCGCTTTTTTAATTCTATTTGGCATTTTTATCCTTAATTTTTTGCAGATAAGTCACTTTAAAGCGAGTTATCGTCGTTGTCACGATGAAATAATAGTTTTTCGGTAAATAATAAAAATGATACCAAAAGGTATCATTTTTTAGCTATGCTCTTTGGTAGCTAGTTTGTAAAATTTAACCGCTACTTGTTATAAAATTCTTTATACCAAGTTACAAATTCAGCAACCCCTTGCTCAACACTAACTTCCGACTTATAGCCGGTGGCATCGAATAAGTCATTAACTTCAGCAAAGGTTTGGTAAACATCACCCGGTTGCATTGCGCGAAAGTTTTTCGCGGCTTCAATACCTAGTTCATCTTCAATGGCTTTAACAAAGCCCATCAAATTAATGGGCGAGCCATGGCCGATATTGTATATGGCATAGGGTGCTGAACTAGACGCTGGAGAGCCGCTTTCAACTTTCCATTCTGTGTCTCGTGCAGGGATAACATTAGCAATACGTACAACACCTTCAACAATATCGTCTACATGGGTAAAATCACGCCACATGTCACCATTGTTGTTAATATCAATAGTCTCACCATCTAAAATCTTTTTAGTGAATATGTAAGGCGCCATATCAGGTCGGCCCCATGAACCATAAACGGTAAAAAAGCGTAAACCTGTTGTTGGAATATCATAAAGATGAGAATAGCTATGCGCCATCAACTCATTAGATTTTTTCGTCGCAGCATACAATGAAACAGGATGATCAACAGAATCACTGGTGGAAAAAGGTGTTTTATTATTTAAGCCATAGACCGAACTTGAAGACGCATAAATTAAATGTTCAACATTGTTATTTCGACAGCCTTCAAGAATAGTTAAATGGCCAATTAAATTTGAATCCGCATAGGCCATAGGATTATCAATGGAATATCTAACCCCGGCTTGAGCAGCAAGGTGAATAACGCGATCAAATTTTTCAGCACTGAAGAGTGCCGCTATGCCATCACGATTGGTCAGATCTAGCTTGATAAACCGAAAGAGCCCTTGCTTGTTCGCAACGTCACTAACGGTAAACTTATCTAGCTCAGCCAAACGCGCCAGTTTAAGGTTAACATCATAGTAATCATTAAGATTATCAATACCTACAACATCATGGCCTTGTGCACATAATTTTTGAGTTACATGAAAACCAATAAATCCAGCCGCGCCGGTCACTAAATACTTCATTTAAAATCCATACAATTATTTAAATTGACTTGTTAACCTTATATTAATGAAAGTTTAACACTTCACAAATAGCAATTAACATAAAAATTAATCACTACCAAATAAATCACGGGTGTAAACTTTATCTTTTACATCGGTCAATTCTGCATCCATGCGATTTGAAACAATGACATCAGAGATTTTCTTAAAGGCATCAAGGTCACTATAAACCGCAGAGTTAAAAAACTCTTTTTCTTCTAACACCGGTTCATAAATAACAACTTCAATACCTTTAGCTTTAATGCGTTTCATAATACCTTGAATGGAAGAAGCTCTAAAATTGTCCGAGCCTGTTTTCATAATCAAGCGATATACCCCAACAACTTTAGGCTTTCTGCTGATAATAGAGTCGGCAATAAAATCTTTACGTGTGGTATTTGCATCAACAATAGCGCGGATAATATTATTCGGCACGTTATTATAGTTAGCTAATAATTGCTTGGTATCTTTAGGTAAACAATAACCACCATAACCAAATGAAGGGTTATTGTAATGATTACCAATACGCGGGTCTAAGCCGACCCCTTCAATAATATGCTTGGCATCTAAACCATGCGCTTCCGCATAACTATCTAGCTCATTAAAATAAGCAACGCGCATTGCTAAGTAAGTATTTGAGAATAACTTAACCGCTTCTGCCTCTGTTGAGTCGGTAAACAAGATATCGATATTTTCTTTTATTGCCCCTTGAGCCAGCAAGTCAGCAAATACTTTGGCTCGCTCGCTTTGCTCACCAACAATAATACGCGACGGATAAAGGTTGTCATGCAAGGCCTTACCTTCACGCAAAAACTCAGGTGAAAACATGATATTTGCACAGTTAAGTTCTTGTTTAATATTTTCTGTGTAACCAACCGGCACCGTCGACTTAATGATCATCACCGCATTAGGGTTAACCGCCAAGACATCTTTAATTACCGCTTCAACAGAAGAGGTATTAAAGTAATTGGTTTCAACATCATAATCCGTAGGTGTAGCTATTATGACAAAGTCAGCATCTGAATAAGCCGACACTTTATCAAGCGTCGCTTTAAAGTTAATGGCTTTATTTGCTAAAAAATCTTCAATTTCAACATCTACAATCGGAGATTTTTTTTGATTTAGCAAATCAACTTTTTCTTTAACTATATCAACAGCGATCACTTCATTGTGTTGCGCTAACAACATTGCATTTGATAAACCTACGTAACCAGTTCCAGCTATTGCTATTTTCATTAATTTCAATATCCTTGTTCGATAGTCTAAATTATATTTTTAATATAAAACATTCATATGAGCTATGCTCTCAAAATATCCAAAATATCCTGGGCTTTTAAATTCATTAAACCAACATTTCCTTTTGATTCAACATTTAAGCGAACAACAGGTTCGGTGTTCGAACTACGCAAATTAAAACGCCACTGGCCATTTTCATCATCGAATTCAAGACTAATACCGTCTGTTTGGTCAAAAACAACGGCGTCATGCTTATACATAGCTAGCACTCGTTCAATTGCAGCTTTAGGCTCAGCCAACTTTGAGTTAATCTCTCCAGAAGAAGGGTAAGCAGCAATGCGTTCAGATACTGTTTCGGAGAGTTTCATATTTTTCACACACAATAACTCTGCAACTAATAGCCATGGAATCATACCTGAATCACAGTAAGCAAAATCACGAAAATAATGATGGGCACTCATTTCGCCACCGTATACAGCATCTTCCTTACGCATTCGCTCTTTTATAAATGCATGTCCAGTTTTGCATAACACGGGCACGCCACCTGCAGCTTCAACTACATCAATGGTATTCCAAGTTAAACGTGGATCATGAATAATTTTCGCACCGGCATTTTTTTGTAAAAACGCCTCAGCTAATAAGCCAACAATGTAATAGCCTTCAATGAATTGTCCCTTTTCATCAAATAAAAAACAACGGTCAAAATCACCATCCCATGCAATACCCATGTCAGCATTATGCGCTAACACGGCATCGATAGTGTCTTGACGGTTTTCTGGTAGTAGTGGATTAGGGATGCCATTAGGAAAATTACCATCAGGCTGATGGTGTACTTTAATGAACTCAATCGGCACATTCAGTTCTTTAAATTGTGCTTCAATAGCGTCAATTACGTGGCCAGACGCACCATTTCCAGAATTAACAACTAACTTCATTGGTTTTATATTGCTTGGATTGATGTACTCGAATAAGTGTTCTACGTATGCCTCTAAAGTAGATGACTTTGTTAAAGTGCCACGAACTTCTGCTTTATCCGCAAAATTTTCACTTTCAGCCAACGCTTTTATATCAAATAATCCAGTATCGCCACTGATAGGCTTTGAGTCGGCTTTAACGAGTTTCAAGCCGTTATAGTCCATAGGGTTATGACTGGCCGTTACTTCAACACCACCATCAATCTTAAGGTGAGATGTCGCGAAGTATATTTCTTCAGTTCCTGTCATACCAAGGTCGATAACATTAACACCTGAATCTAGCAGGCCATCTGCAAGTGCTAGCTTTAATTCTTCTGAAGTTAAACGCACATCACCACCAACAACAATAGTTTTTGCTGGTAATATTTCGCCCATTGCTCGCCCTATTCTATAGGCGATACCTACATTAAGTTCTTCTCCTAATTTTCCGCGAATATCATAGGCCTTAAAACAAGTTAACTTTTCAGTCATTACTATCTCTTTAGTTAAATCTAATTATAAAAAAGGTAATTTGAAATCAAATTACCTTTGAATATGTTTATTTATTAATATACGGCCTTAAATTAAACGCGACCATATTTATCTTCAAAACGTACAATATCATCTTCACCTAAATATGAACCTGATTGTACTTCAATCAACTCCAGAGGTACTTTACCTGGATTTTCTAATGCGTGAATAACACCAACAGGAATATACGTTGATTGGTTTTCAGTTAATAAAATATCTTTATCACCGTTTGTTACTTTCGCTGTGCCTGATACTACAATCCAATGTTCAGCTCGGTGGTGATGCATTTGTACAGATAATTTAGCACCTGGCTTAACCGTAATGCGTTTTACTTGAAAACGCTCGCCCGTATCAATCGAGTCATAGGCCCCCCACGGACGATATACTTCTCGATGATGCTTAAATTCAGAACGCTCTTCGGCTTTTAGGTGCTCTACAATTTGCTTAACTTTTTGCACTTCTGAAAGCTTAGATACCAAAATAGCGTCTTTGGTTTCCACAATGGCTATATCTTCAAGGCCTACAGTCGCTACTAATTTTTCTTGTGCATGTACTAACGTATTTTTAGTATCAACCGCAATAACATCACCTATTAAAGCATTGCCTTTAGCGTCTTTGTCACTCACTTCCCATAAAGCAGACCAACTACCTACATCACTCCAGCCGCAATCCATTGGTACAACTACCGCATCAGCAGTTTTTTCCATCACAGCATAATCAACCGAATCATCAGGACATGACTCAAAAGCATTTCTATCAACACGAATAAAGTCTAAATCATTTTGGGTTTCAGTCATGGCTTTTTCGCATGCAGCTAAAATATCAGGGCGATGGGCTTTTAGCTCATCCAAATAACGACTAGCTTTGAACAAAAACATGCCGCTATTCCAATAATAATCACCTGTAGATAAATAAGACTCGGCAGTAGCCTGATTTGGCTTTTCAACAAACTCAGCCACACTATACCCGGCATTTAAAAGTTCTTCACCACGTTTGATGTAACCATAGCCAACTTCAGGAGCGGTAGGCACTATACCAAAAGTTACTAACTTCCCAGCTTCAGCATGTACTTTAGCCTGCTCGACTGAC
>OJDR01000081.1_pt1 | contig 41547 bp, 36 predicted proteins | sample 1593081 | NCBI WGS metagenome assembly OJDR01 (sample SAMN05416873, study PRJEB24817) | seawater metagenome | isolation source: Sea water | place: Canada:Atlantic | collected 2013-11
TGCTAAAGGCACCATGAGTCAAATGCACGCCCAGCAACTTAAACAGTCTGGTATCGAGCGCGCTAAAGTGTTTAAACCCTCTTAAGGTAACTTGGTTAATCTAAAGGGGCCTTACAGCCCTTTAGTTTAATTTTATCCCGCCAAGGCTGGCAGTAAAAACCCCCAACCTACGAAAATAGCGCCTTCTAGAATGGGCCGTCCCCCTTCGTATATTTCCCCTTTGGGCAAAATAATCCGTATACATAATTCTGATAACGCTAAGTAAATCAGTAAAAATAATACTGAACTTACTAGCCAAGCCAATACGGCCAATTCTAGTTGATATTCTATGGAAGACGCAAAATGTGCGCTGCCACTAATGGCCAGTGCGGCACCGATGTGTTGAGCAGCAGCTTTTATGGCGGTTGGGTTAGATTTTTTATCTACTGCATTGATTAAGTCATTGCTGCCCCAAGCGATTCTTAAGCGAGTCTCCAAGGACAATAAACATTGAGAAATAATAAAACCAAATAACAAAGCCATGATGCCTAAGTTTGCATCTTGATTAGTCCATTGCATGGCACTTCTAATGACTATGGCGGTGCCAATTAAGTGGGCCCCTGTAATGAGCGCTGCGGCCGTGTTTCCCTGCTGAGCGGCGTGATTCAAATTCATGGCAGGCAACACCAATTTATCTTGTACCCAAGCGCCTAGCCTTAATAAGCACAATGCAAAAATACCGTAGCCTGTGATGAGACTCCACTCTTGGAAAATACTCAGGCTGAATTGCCCTGTTGTCACCCCGGTTAACGCAATCATCAGTGCGATCACCGCTGCAGCCGTTTCTATATTACTGGCTTCAGAATGCTGAGTAACAGGTTTGACTAAAAAGCGGCTTAACCATCGCATGGCTGCCACTAAACTGAAAATTGCTATTAGATCCACCGCTAAGAAAATAACGTATGACGGATCAGCCAAAAGCCACTCCATAAAACTACCCTTTTGGATTATTCTGTATGGAGTTTATAATGCCGAGATTAAAATTAAAGTCACGGCTTAATCATGAAAATTGTTTCTTTTAATGTAAATGGAATACGCGCTCGCCAACATCAAGTGGAAGCTATCAAAACCCAGTTGAAGGCAAATATTATTGGTATGCAGGAAGTGAAAGCGACCCCTGATCAATTCCCCGAACAATGGGCTACGGATATTGGCTATCATTCAGCTGTACACAGCCAAAAAGCGCACTATGGAGTGGCTACCCTAAGCGATGAAGCATTTGTGGCTGTTGAAAAAGGCTACCCAAATGATGATGAAGAGAGCCAAAAGCGTTTTATTCATACGAGCCACTCTCTCTCTGGTGGTGAAATACTTCATGTTCTAAATGGTTACTTCCCGCAAGGGGAAAATCGTAGCCATGAAACCAAGTTTCCAGCTAAGCAAAAATACTACGCAGACTTGCTTACGTATTTAAACGATAACTTTAAAGTAACCGACAATATTATTGTTATGGGCGACATTAATGTGGCCCCTCATGATAGCGATATTGGCATAGGTGAGAACAACCAAAAGCGCTGGCTTAAAACAGGTAAGTGCGCTTTTCTACCTGAAGAGCGTGAATGGGTAGATAAACTTTTAAACTGGGGACTTGAGGATAGCTACCGGATTTTAAACCCTAATGTTAATGATCGTTTTAGCTGGTTTGATTACCGTAGTCGCGGATTTGAAGATACTCCTAAGCGAGGCCTAAGAATCGATTTAATAATGATTAGTAAACCATTGGTTTCAAAGCTGGTGAATGCAGGAATAGATTACGACATTCGGGGCATGGAAAAACCCAGCGATCACGCCCCAATATTCATTGAGTTGGAAGATTGATTTTAACTTTCCGTCATTTGCTTAATGAAACTCATCCAGCCTTTTGCTTGGCTGGATGATGATGGAATGGCAGCGGCTTTACTGAGGGTTGTTAAGGCTTGTCGAGACTGCCCTAAATTAAATTGACTGATGCCATTCAATACAAATACTTTGCCTCTTTGTTTTTCGGTTAATTTCAGTGAAAACATTGAATTAGCCACCTCTATGGTTTGTTTCCATTTCTCTGAATCGGCCAATAATTGCATCAACCTCAAACCGCGCTTAGGTGTTGGATGACTTTCAAATAGTTTTGCCAATACAGCTTGGCCTTTATGAATCTCTTTAGATTGCATCCAGGCTTGTTGCAGTAGATTGAGGACTTTTTCATTTTCTTCTATGTTCCCATTATTTAGTGCACTTTCTAACAGGCTGGCCACCTTATAAGGGTCTCCCTGAGTGGCCAGTAACTGGCCCAAATTAATGAACTCAGCTTCCTTTTCAATAAAGCCTTTTTTAAAGGCTAAATCAGAAGCAATGGCGGCTCCTTGATAATTCTCCATCAATTGATGAAGACCTGCCTTTTGGCGCCAATAATCTTTTTTATCTGGGAAATTCAATACCAATAGATTGCTGTAGGTTAATGCCGATTGATAATCTTTTTTATGATAGGACCCTGAAAAAGCCATTTGCAACCAAGGTTTTTTTGGTTTTTGGGCAAGTTCAATGGCTTTAACAATATGTGGCAAACCTAGTTCAAAGTTATTTAAATAGTAATAACTGGCTGCCAACAGCGCATAAACAGGGGCGGATATTTTATATTCTTTATTGTTTACCGCAGCCTCAAGCAATTGGCTAATTTCCTGATATTTTTCTAAAGATAAATACACTTGTGCTAAAAAAAGTGTTAATTGCAATTGTGTGGCACTGTCTAAATCCTGTTGTGAAATGGCTTTTTGTAGCAATTGAGAAGCCTGATCGTATTGCTCTAGTTTTACTTTTAACTGAGCGTGAGTTTGATAGGTTAACGCCATACCCAAGGCGTTACCGTCTAGGTCTTCGGCTAACTCTATTAGGCTGGCCTCAATTTCTTCTATGGTGCTTTTATCCTTCACGGGTGAAACTTCATTAATACTTTCTTGTATGTCATTTAACTTGTTAAATGTTCTGGGGCTTAATAGCGCGCTAAACGCTTGGGCGCTCACAAGTAAAAAAATGACGCCCGCGAGAATTGTTCTCATTCTATTTTTCCAAGCTGAATTCAAATGTTTTGGTGGCTTGTTGAGGTACGGGTTTTCCGTCCGCTAATTTGGGTTTAAAGCGGTAGCGATAAGCTGCCCTCATTACTTCCCTTTCAAAAATGCCTTTGGGCTTAGCGTCTATCACTTCTACGTTTTCAACGGAGCCTTCTTTGGATATGGCAAGGCGTACCACCACATAGCCTTCAATTTTACGAGACTTGGCTTGAGCGGGATATCTAGGCTGCACCTCTACAAGAGGGATTACGTCACTGTCCCCTACTCCATAGCCTGATAACATACTGCCCATGGCATCACCTTTAAAACTGCTTAAAGATGAATTGATGTTTGGCATGGATAGCTCTAATTGTTTTGAAGCTGCTTGTTGAAGTTGTGGTACTTCAAGAACCGGCGGCATTTTGGGTTTGGGGGGCTCTTTGGCATTACGTTGCTTGCTTTCGCTGTTGGAATCCTTTAATGCGCGAATAAAATCCACCATCGCCACTTCATCTCCACGATTTTTCTTTTCTACGCTGGGAGAAATCATCCATTGCATGGCCCAAAAAACCAGCAATGCGATAACGATACCGATAGGCGTCACCAATACTAATCGCATGTTACCTACCAGGGTCTGCTGCTATGGAAATACTGGATATGCCTGCCAAGCGCACTTGATCCATGACCTGCACTAATAAGCCTGTTCTTGCATCGGTATCAGCTTGAATAACAACGCCGCTTTCTGGGCTTTCAGCTTTAAGTTTTTCAATGTTTGCCCTGACGGAACGGACATCAATGGCACGTTTATCGACCCAAATTTCACCATTGGGTTTGATCGCAACCATGATGTTGCCATTCTTGTCTTCACTGGCTGTAGACGCAGAGGGACGACTCACACTGACTCCACTTTCTTTTACAAAAGAGGTGGTTACAATAAAAAATATCAACATTATAAAAACGATATCGAGCATGGGCGTCATATCAATGGTGGAGTCTTCTGCCTCCATGCTTACATGTTGCTTTCTCATAACTTAATTCCTAATTACTTAAGCAGTCTGTCCTGGAATATTTCCAGTTGTTTTTTAGCCAAACCATCAAAGCGAGTTTTAAAATACAAACCTATCAGCGAAACCACCATGCCTGCCATGGTCGGTACAGTTGCTTTAGATATTCCCGATGCCATGGCTCTGGCATTGCCGGTTCCCGTCACTGCCATTACATCAAATACGGTGATCATTCCGGTCACTGTTCCTAAAAGTCCCAGTAAAGGGCAGATCATGACCAGAAGCTGAATAATAGATCGATAACGCTGAAATTCGATGGCCACTTTAGAGATAATACTTTGGCGAATTTTTCGAGCATACCAAGTATTGTGGTTATCGATATTGCGCCATAACTCTAAATGTTTTTGGCATAGTTGTTTGCCTTGGTACTGGAAGAACCAGTAACGATCAATAATTAAAATCCATAAGACAAGGGACACAAATAATATGCCATAAAGCACCGGGCCCCCGCTTTCTAAAAAAGCCAAAACATCTGCTAACATTTCGGCCTCCACAGATTGGCTATTGAGATCAATATAGGAGTCACTAGCTTGTGCCTTTTTGTGCCTTTTCGGCAATTAAGCCCGCAGACTGCTGGTCTAAAATTTGAACAAGCTCGCGGCTACGACTGCTGACAATATTATGCATAAATAATAACGGGATGGCGGCGACCAATCCTAGCACGGTTGTTATAAGCGCTTGTGATATGCCGCCGGCCATGAGTTTAGGGTCACCCGTACCAAATAAAGTGATAGATTGAAAAGTCGTAATCATGCCCGTTACGGTGCCAAGCAAGCCCAGTAACGGAGCCACTGCCGCCAGTAGTTTGATCAATGACAAACCTTTTTCAAGTGAAGGTAACTCTTTTAAAACGGCCTCATCTAGTTTCATTTCAAGTGTCTCAACGTCAACTTTGCCATTTTGAGTTTCATACACGGACAAAATACGGCCCAATGGATTATCAAGTTTTACACTGTCGACATCTTTAAGTTGTGCTTTAACTTTTACATGGGTCTTTAACATAAGGATGAGCAGTATGCAGGCATAGACCAGCCCCAAAAAGGCCAGTGTTAAAATAATGTAACCAATCAAACCGCCTTGTTTAATTCGGTCAAGAACACTTGGATTTTGACTGCTAAGACTTAGCAATACGCCTCTAGTTGGGTCAATGTAAAGTGGTGAAAACATGGCCTCGCTGTCAAAAAATTCAGGGATAAGGCTCGCTTGTGCTGGTTGTTTTGATAATTCTAATAATTGACGGGTTTCAGTGTCGTAATGCAAATAGCCATTTGAAGTGATGGCCACAAATGGGCCGATGTGGGCGATAAGCTCTTTGACTTTTGTTCCTGAGGCATTTATGTATTCGCCATCAAATCGTTTGGTTTCCCCTTGTTTGGTCATTTGCAACTGCAATTCGTACCAAAGCGCTTCCAGTTCCTTGATGCTAGGCAAGGCTTTACTGTCGGCCAAGGTGTTCAAAGTTTCTGATTGGGATCCTAATTCTAAAGCCAGTAAAGAATTTTCACGAATAGCCGCCATGTCTTGAGAAACTTGGCGAACGACGCCGAACATTTCACCCAAGTTACCTGATCGTTTTCTTAGCTCTTCCTCTTGCTTGGCAAGTTCTTCTTCGTTTGAATCGAATGATTTTTTGAGCTGATTGGTCGTGTCTTTAGTTCGTTTTAATTCCTTAACCGCTTGTGCTAAAAGCTTCTTTTGCTCGTCGCGGCTATTGGAGAATTCTTTCTCCCGGGATTGACTAATAGACTTTTCTTTTAGGCCATCCGTTTTTACTTGCTCTAATAATGATTGTAGAGATTTAACATTTTGTGGGGTCTGGGTAACCGTTTCTTCGGAATAGGCACCTTGGCTTAATAATATTAAAGCTAATAAACAGTAAGGTTTAAGGTTGATCATTGTAATTCTCCTAAGCCTGGCAATTGAAGATTTAATAGGCTAGGTGCTGCTTGCTTACGAGCGATGCGAATTCCGTTAAGAATTGAGCGGTCAAAGTCACTGTCAATTGGCTGCCATTTGTTTTCGGTTGTGTTCCACGCATGAGCGTTAGTACCATCCAATGAAAGGTAATATAAGGCTACTCTGCCAACTCTTAAATAATCCACCATTTGTTGTTGGGCGTTTTCAGCTCGATAAGCCTCTATAGTGCGTCCGTATTCAACTTCTATTTGATAGGCTTCAAGAATTCGTCGAAACTTTTCTGAAACAGTTATCTCAGCACTTAATAACAACACTCTTAGATTGGCCACCCTCTCTTCTCTTTCTTTAATGAGAAACGGTGTGTCTAACTGTATAAACTGTTGAAGTCCATTCAACATACGCTCCATTAAAGGCATTATTCCTTGTTGGGTATTCTCAATTTCTTTTATTTGAGTCTTAAGTGAATCCACTTGAATGTTTTGATTGCTGACAATTTTTTGAAGCTGTTTATTGTAAATAGCAAGCTGATCTATTTCGGTTTGAGTTTGACGATACTGATGAAGCGCATCTCTTTGCTGCTCATAAGCTTTGTCGATTTTTGTTTGAGAGGCTTTCGCGGCACGTAAATTCGATTGTGCACTTTGCTCATTGTCTTGCAGTAAATTCTGTGCGGTTAGGTAGGGGCTAGCCATTAATAAAATGGCCATAACACCATAGCTGGGGAGTCTAATTAATCTCATGAGTATCTCAAAGGCGTCTTTCTTATTAGTCATCTTTAACCTCCCATAAGAATAATGGGAGGTTACCTATATGGTCGATTCCAGCGACCTAAATTTCTTTTACGAGCATGCCTAATTCAATGGCTTGGTCTTTATTATCTTTTTGAATTAAAGCGCCCATGCTGGCGTTTTCAGGCAATAAATATTTCTCAACTACTCTATCTAGGTCAGCATAGGTAAGAGATAACACTTTTTGTCTAAAAGCATTTCTCCAAGATTCTGTTCTGCCTTGAAGTTCATTATGAAAAGCTTGTTTCGCTTCACCGGCCGGAGAATTAGGTTTATCAATGCCCGAAATGACACCCAGTATGGCTTGTTCGAGTTGCTCATAGCCTTTTGGTTCATTTTTAAACCAGTCTAGGGCTCGATCAAAATCTTCGAAAGTGCCTTTGAATCTCGGGTCTCGATAGCTGTAAAACTTGAAGGCTCCAGTGGCGCTATCTTGGCTGGCTCCACCACCATAAGCACCACCTTGTTCACGTATGGCCGTGTGTAAGAAGCCATTTCGTAAATAGCCTCCTAAGACTGCAAGGGCTGGGGAATCTGAATGGTCCGCGCCGACTGTTTTATAAGCTTTTGCACAAAAATTAGTTTGTGAAGGGATTACCCACGCCTCTTTTACCTGTGAATCTACTTTTTCCATTTTAAATTCTGGAACAATAATAGAGCTTGATTCACTCCAGTTTTGCCCTAGGGCTTGGATGGCCGAATCAATATGAGTACTATCGCTTACCACTAAATGCTCTGCATGGGACGCGCTAATTTTCTTGTGTAATTGTTCTAACTTCTGCGAAAGAGCCGTTAACTTCTCGGGGGTATCATTGTCTTCGTGAATTTGCCTAATTCTTAATAAAGAAGGCAAACCAGATGAAAGATATGACAATCTAGCCATAGGAGACATGCCTGACGCTGCAATGTTCATAGCAAGCCCATGGCCATTACTGGTGATGGCTTGCTCTTTACGGCTGCGCGATTGGGCGATTAAATCTTTAATACGGGCAGTATCTGTGAAATCAACTTTATAAAGCGTGTCGTGCATCAGTTTGATAAATTCATCGTGGTTACGGCTTAAAGCTTTGCCTGACACCACCCAATAGGCTTGAGTTTTTTGCAAATCAGTTAGTGTTGCTCTAATGCTACTGAATGCAGATATGCCGCCTACTACTAATGATTGACGCTGCTGGGTTTTTAAATACCCCTCACCATTTACCCCAAGTTCACTTATGTAACCTGTTACTAATGGTAAAAGTAATAGCTCCTCTTCGCTTAACTGTGGCAGAGGCAATAGAACCTGGTGGTAAGTTAAGCCGTTTGTACCTTGCTGAAAAGACGTAACTTTTTGCTTGTTTGGAAGAACCGATTCAGTCCCAGTTGGGATTAAAAGCTTGTCTGCTACGTCTTCAAGAGTGACTTTTGGTAGAAGAGACTCATCATCTTTCGCAAGCTGTCTTTCTTGTAATTTAGTGCCCTGCTCTACAATTTCTTCGATTTCACTTTGACTTAATGCGCTTCTGATTTCTTCAAGTTTTTGCTTTTCAGAGTCGGCTTTTCTTTCATCTAATTGATCATCAGGCCTAAAGGTAAGGGTTACGCGATGAGGATTATTAATTAAATATTTATTAATCAGTGTTTGAATAAAATCAGGTTGCTGTGCTTTTGTGCGAAGCTTATCTAAAGCTGGGTCTAAATTTAAAAGCTCAACAGGATCACTGTAATGGGAGCATGCGGAAATGGCAGATAAAATAATCTGTAAACCATATGGGTATCCATCACCCCCCACTTCACGTTGTGAAAGTTCAAGCTGATGCAAAACTGAATCAATTTGTTGTTGGCTCACGCCATCTTTAACGATATTTTCTAAGGTAGATAATATAAGAGCCTCTACCTCATCTCGGCTTTCTACTTCACTGCCTTCGACACCACAGACAAAGCACATTTCCTTATTGGAGTCTTCTAGTCCACATAATGGGCTAGGGCCAGTGGCAAGGTCTGTTGTTTCTAGAGCAAGCCTTAGCGGTGAGCTGCTATTTTCTAGCAACATGCTTGATAAAAAATGGGCCTCTAGCTGTTCATCTAAATTAGCGCTATGGCCTAATAGCCAAGCCATTGCATGGTGGGTTTGTTTATCTAATTGATTGAAGCCGTAGCGCTCTTCTACTCTTACTGGTGCAAAGTAGCGCTTTTCATCCTGAACGGTGATGCGCTCATCAAGTTTATCAAACTGTTCTAAATATTCTGCAAAAGCTTTGTGGTGTTCATTGGCTGGAATATCCCCGTAGGTCATGAATATTGCGTTACTGGGGTGGTAGTGTTTTTTATAAAACGATTTTAGTTGTTCATAGCTTAAGTCAAGAATCGCTTCCGGGTCCCCTCCACTATTAAAATGATAGGTATTGGTCGGGTATAAATGTTTAGTGACGGCCTGCCAAAGTTGACTTGAAACGCTGCTCATGGCGCCTTTCATTTCATTGTAAACAACCCCTTTAAATTGCAATGGCGAATCTGAGTTTGCCGGGTCTTCAAACTCTAACCTGTGCCCTTCCTGAGCAAAATCCTGCTCGTTAAGGCTGGCGAAAAAAACAGCATCTAAATATACAGATAACAGATTATTAAAATCTTTTTTGTTTTTTGAGGCAAACGGATAGGCGGTCCAATCACTGCTGGTAAAAGCATTCATAAAAGTATTAAGCGAGCGCCTAATCATCATAAAGAAAGGGTCACGAACAGGGTACTTTTCACTTCCACACAGAGCCGTGTGTTCTAAAATATGAGCAACCCCAGTGGAGTCCATAGGCATTGTGCGCAAGGCAACCAAAAATACATTTTCTTCGTTTTCGGCCGCTAAGTGATAGTGCATGGCACCGGTTTTTTTATGCTCAAACTCTTGAACTTCAACCCCTAAAGACTCAATTTTTTGGGTTCGAATAAGGCTGAAATCTGCATGGACCATGGTGAATCCTTTTGGGAAGTCTGTAATTCAAATAATGTATGAATAATACAGGTAAACGAAGCTAAATGAGATTGATTTTTAATAAGAATATTATAAATAGATCGCTCAAACCATTTTGTAGACAAAAAATTGAGCTTATTAGTGCCAGACTGTTTAAAAATAACTCATTGAAGTAAGAAGTTTTGTGTACTGAAAACCGTATATTTAAAAAATTACGCTCGCTACACCCTAAACTGCCCAGTAATTTTTCTTAAATTGTTTGAAATTTCTGCAAGGGATTCGCTGGCCTGCCCGACTTCTTGTACATTTTTAACGGCTTTATTGGCATTGGTTCGAATGCCTTCAACATTTGTTTTAATATTATTACTGACTTTTTCTTGCTCGCCTGTGGCGGAAGCGATTTCAGTGTTCATGCTTGTAATTGACCCTACTTTTTCAGTGATTGTGGCCAAAGATAAATCCGTTTTAGCGGCTTGCTCGACACTGGCCGTTGCTTGGTCTTGGCTATGAGACATGACCTCAGCGGCACTTCTTGCGGCACTTTGAAGCTCTTCAATAACCCTTTGTATTTCTTGGGTGGAATCTTGCGTTCTAGAAGCCAAAGTACGGACTTCATCAGCTACCACTGCGAATCCTCTGCCTTGTTCGCCGGCTCGTGCTGCTTCAATGGCTGCGTTTAATGCCAGTAAATTGGTTTGCTCTGCAATGCCTTTAATGACATCCAAAATGGTTCCCACATTTTCAGTATCCGCTTCTAATTTCCCTATTACGACAGCGGCCCTTTCTACTTCGCTAGCCAAATCATTGATTGATTCAACCGATTGTGTAACAACTGCTCGCCCTGCCTTCGCTTCTGCATCAGCTTCTCTGGCGGCATCGGCTGCACTTGAGGCATTCTTAGCCACATTTTGAACGCTACTAAACATTTCATCTACTGAGCGGGTCACCTCATCAGTAGCCAAACTTTGCTCATCGGTGATTTCGGCTGTTTTGGTGGTCATGTCTCGAAGGTCAGTAGACAAACGGGTTAAGGGATCAATAGAATTCACAACATTTTCGATACTGTTATGCAGCTTATCCATGAATTGATTAAACCAATGTATAAGTGCGCCTATTTCATCATCACTGTCTTGAACAATGCGCTTAGTTAAATCACCTTCGCCGCTGGCGATATCTTTAAGGGATTCCAGCATGGTATTTAGATTGCGGGTAATCAATAACACGATACTGGCACTGATTAATACAATGATTAGAATGGAAATCCCGCTCAATGCCAACCCAGTGACGAGTGCATTATTGGCGGCATCGTTGGAGTCTTCTACCGTTTTATAAAAAGCTTGCAGAGCACTTTCATTAAACTGAGTGAGCTGTCTTTTAGTTTTGCTTAACCCTTCGTTCATTTGTTTCACTAAAGTGGGCATCTCAGAAGGGTCTAGCCCGCCATTAACCATGCCAGCAGACAATTTCAAAGCCACCTGAAAGTAATCTTTGGCGTATTTCTGAGTCTCTGAAAGAATCCCTTCTTTTTCAGGCCACAGTTTTTTCTGCTCCTCTATTTTAGCGGTAAGCTCACCAAAGGTGCGCTTTGCTTGATCAAGCATGTCGGTTTCACCGGTGCTGACCGCCGTGTTGAGCAGTTCTTCTGTGCGGTTAATGCGCACGATATTCTCACGGCTAGATTGAACCACAGGGAAATAAATATCCTGTATGTAGGCTAGGCGCTCGGTATTGTCGACGTTTATGCTGTTATTGACCGCCAGGCTGGCAATAAAGCCGATTACAGCTACGCCTGGGATAACTAATATCTTGGCTTTTATGGATATACGACTAAGAAAATTCATAAGGACCTCGGCTAAACAGCGCTCCGTGCAAGTCTGCTTTCTTTAAGCATAGACAAAGAACCGCCGAGGTCTAACTGAATTATTCGATAGGCAGGGTACTGCTAGGGTTAAACCACTTAAGTTTATCGTGAAGCGTCACCACCTCACCTACAATTATCAGTGTGGGTGCGCTAACAGGATTGTTTTTAAGCTCTTCAACCATGGTGTCTAGACTGGCTATGACCACTTTTTGCTGAGGTGTTGTTCCTTTTTGAACAAGCGCTATAGGTGTCGCTGCACTCATACCATGTTTGATTAACTGCTCACAAATGATGGGAAGGCCCATTAGCCCCATATAAAACACGATGGTTTGGTTGGGGTGAACCAGTTCTGCCCAAGGCAGATTGGCACTATTGTTTTTTAAGTGACCGGTAACAAAGCGCACAGATTGAGCATAATCACGATGGGTTAAAGGTATTCCCGAATAAGACGAACAACCAGCAGCGGCGGTAATGCCTGGGACCACCTGAAAAGGCACGCCGGCTTCAGCCAGTTCTTCAATCTCTTCTCCACCGCGCCCGAATATAAAAGGATCACCTCCTTTAAGACGTAAAACACGATGCCCTGCCTTGGCGTGCTTAACCAGCAATTGATTAATACCTTCTTGCGGAACTGCATGATCAGATCTGGCTTTGCCCACGTAAATCATCTGTGCATCACGACGACAAAGATTCAGAATTGGCTCACTTACAAGGCGGTCATAGATAACCACATCCGCTTGCTGCATAAGGCGCAATGACTTAAAGGTGAGTAAATCAGGATCACCAGGACCAGCCCCTACTAAATAGACTTCCCCTAACTCTCGTTTGGGGATGTTTACGCCTGATAGCTCACTTTTTAATAGGTCTTCAGCTTCAATTTCTTTACCAGCAAACACCAATTCAGACACAGGGCCTTGTAATATGCTCTCCCAAAACCCCCTACGCTGATTAATATGTTCAAACCGAGCCTTTACTTGATTGCGGTATTTTTCAGCTAATGTAGCCAAGCGGCCATAAGTAGCGGGTAGTACCGTTTCTAATTTAGCTCTTAAAATTCTAGCCAAAACAGGAGAGCTGCCACCTGAACTAACCGCTGCAATAATTGGGGATCGATCGACTATGGCGGGGAAGATAAAGCTGCACAGCTCAGGGTGATCGACCACATTCACTGGAACATTATTTTGTTTGGCATCTTCAGAAACCTGTTTGTTCACAGCTCGATTATCAGTGGCCGCCACGACCAATGTATAGCCCGCTAATGTGTCGGAACTGTATGCTTTAATTAAAGCCTTGCCCTGAGTATTTAAGGCAAGGTCTTGAAGAGCTTGGTTTATTTCAGGGCTAATGACGGTGATATTAGCCCCAGCTTTATGGAGTAGCCGAGCTTTACGCAACGCTACATCACCACCGCCTACTATCAATACAGCTCGATTTTTTAGATCAAAAAAAAGCGGTAAAAACTCCATGAGTTATCCTATAAATTCAAGGTTGTTCATGTAGGGTTTAAGCGCAGCAGGCACTTTAATACGGCCGTCAGCTTGTTGGTAATTTTCTAATACTGCAACTAAGGTGCGCCCTACAGCAAGGCCCGAGCCATTAACGGTATGTAAAAGCTCTGGCTTACCTGTTTCAGGGTTTCTAAAGCGAGCTTGCATTCTTCTGGCTTGGTAATCTAGGAAATTACTGCAAGAAGATATTTCACGGTATTTTTCTTGGCCAGGCAACCAAACTTCTAAATCTAGCGTCATGGCAGCTGAAAAGCCAAGATCTCCACCACACAGCTTCACTGTTCTAAAGGGAAGTTCTAGTTTTTTTAGTATGGCTTCAGCATGACTGGTGAGCTCTTCTAGGGCCTGAGCGCTATCTTGAGGCTTAACAAATTGCACTAATTCGACTTTTTCAAACTGGTGCTGGCGTATCATGCCGCGAGTGTCACGGCCGTAGCTACCGGCTTCACTTCTAAAGCAAGGCGTGTGGCAAGTGTATTTAATTGGCAATTGCTTGGCGTCAACAATCTCATTGCGAAGTAGATTGGTAACAGGTACTTCAGCGGTAGGAATTAGGTAGTAGTGGGTGTCATTAAATGGGATTTTAAATAAATCTTCTTCAAACTTAGGCAGTTGCCCCGTTCCCTTTAAGCTTTCTGCATTTACCATGAATGGCACGTAGGTTTCGGTATAGTCGTGCTCTTGAGAGTGTGTATCCAGCATAAGCTGAATTAACGCCCTATGCATGCGAGCCACTTGCCCTTTCATAACCGCAAAACGAGAGCCAGTTAGCTTGGCTGCCACTTCAAAATCAATGCCATCCAGGTTTACACCTAGGTCTACATGGTCTTTGGTTTCAAAATCATAGCTTTTGGGTTCGCCCCATACTCTAATTTCAATATTTTCATCTTCATCTTTTCCTTCAGGAACAGACTCATCTGGAATATTTGGTGTAGCCATTAACAAATTATGAATAGACTCTTGAATAGACTTTGCTTCATCCACAGCAGACTTTAATTGGCTATCGATATCTGAAAGTACTTCGGCAATTTTTGCCTTGGCATCATCAACACTTAAGCCTTGCGCTATAAATTGGCCTATTTGTTTAGAAGCCTTTTTCTTTTCAGCCTGTAGATTTTGTGCGCGTACATCTGCCTCTTTTCGGCTACTGTCTAAGGACTTAAATAACGATACATCGAATTCAAAATATTTCTTATTAAGTGCTGCGGCAACAGCTTCAGGGTTTTCACGAACTTTTCGAATATCCAGCATTGTTTATTTCCAACTAAAAAATCATTTTGGCTAAGTGCCAGCCTACAAAACAGGCAAACACTGAGCCCATCACACTTACGGTAAAATAGAGTAATGCAGCAAGCCATTGACCCGCATGCAACATGTTTAAGCCTTCCATGGAAAAGGTAGAAAAGGTGGTGAAAGCACCTAAAAAACCTACCATGATGAGTTCTCGCCAGTAGCCCGTCATTTTAAGGTAGTCCAAAATGATGACGGCACAAACCCCCATCAAAAAGGAGCCTATTAAATTGATGGCGAGTGTAGCAAATGGAAAGCCTACACCCAATGATTTCGTGAGCTGTGCACTGACAAATGCTCTTGCAAGCGCGCCAAATGCCCCGCCTAGGGCAATAATTAGGTAATGCATGGCTTAATTTCCCTTAAAACACATTGAATCTGGGCATTGGGCTTAGTGTAATGCTTAGTATTATGTGTATCTTTTGTTAATGCTTTGGCCGTCTAATTGCGCTAAATACTCTAATTTACTCTTAATTTTTGATTCTAAGCCCCGATCTACAGGCTGATAGAGGCTAAGGTCTTTTAATTCTTCAGGAAGATAACACTCACCGGCAGCGTAGGCCTGATCTTCGTCATGGGCGTATCGATAATCTCCCCCATAACCTTCCTCTTTTAAGAGCGAAGTAGGCGCATTTCTAAGGTGTATGGGCACTTCATAGCTTGGTGAGTTTTTGACTAATTCTTTGGCTAGATTAAATGCACTGTATACCGCGTTACTTTTGGCGGCACTGGCTAAATAAATAATGGCCTGAGCGATGGCTAGTTCCCCTTCGGGGGAGCCTAGTCGTTCGAAAGACTGCCAAGCATCCATGGCAACCTGCAACGCTCTTGGGTCAGCATTACCAATTTCTTCAGCTGCCATACGCGCTACTCGCCTAGCAATGTATAAGGGGTCACAACCGCCATCGAGCATTCTCACGTACCAGTACAAGGCACCATCAGGGCTAGAGCCTCTTACTGCTTTATGTAATGCGGATATTTGCTCGTAAAAAATATCCCCGCCTTTGTCAAAACTTCGAACTGATTCTTGGGCAATTTCTTTAACTAAGGCTAAGGTGATGGAGTTTGAGTTGTCTGCAGCGGCTAGATCTACCGCCATCTCTAATAAATTAAGCGCTCGCCTGGCGTCGCCGTCAGAGACTCTGGTCAAAAATACTGCAGCGCTTTCTTCGATTGCGATACTGATCTTTTTATACAAGGCATCTGTTTGCAAAGCAGAGGTAATGAGGTTGAATAAAGCTTCTTCAGAAATACTTCGTAATTTATACACTCTAGCGCGAGACAGGAGAGCAGAATTTAATTCAAAGCTTGGGTTTTCAGTGGTGGCACCAATAAAAATGACAGTTCCATTTTCAACAAACGGTAAAAATGCATCTTGCTGGGCTTTATTAAAACGGTGCACTTCATCCACAAACAACAACGACGTCTTTCCCTGTTGTTGAAAATGCAAAGCTCTGTCCATGCAGGCTCGAATATCTTTAACGCCATCCATCACCGCTGACAGAGCTAAAAACTCAGCATTGGCATAGTTTGCCAAGAGCTTGGCCAGCGTTGTTTTGCCAACACCAGGTGGGCCCCAAAAAATCATCGAATGCAGTTGCCCACTCTCAATCACTTTTCTTAGGGCCTTATCAGAGCCTAAGAGGTGATCCTGCCCAATGTACCCGTCTAACGAAGTGGGCCGCAGACGTGATGCTAATGGCTCGTAGTGGGGGGGAGTTTCAAACAAACTGTCTTGCATATTATTCGCTACGAATGACATCAATCCCTTCAGGGATTTTAAAAGTAAATAAGCTGTCTTTCATTTTGTTTTTCTTTTGCACATTCAATAAATTCAAAGTGGTTTTCTGACCTACCTCATCTTTTATGACCATACGAGACAATAACTTTTTCTCATCAAACTCTAATCGAAGTCGATCAAACAATGTCTCATTGCCCTTAGGGATTAATACAAAGTGGTATTCTTTATCAAGTTTTTCACCAAATACGTCGTACTCCTTGGCAATCGTTTTCACATTGCCTGTTAGCAATAACGCAGGGGTAACTGAAAGTCTTTGATCGAGTTTTTGAATACTCACTTGCTCGAGGTCTTCGTCATATTGCCATAACGTTTCACCGTCACTTAATAATAACTGCTCGAAAGGTTCTTGGCTTTTCCAACGAAATTTATTAGGTCGTTTAAGGTGTAGCGTGCCTTTTTGGGTTTGTAATAAGGCGCCCTTACCGTCATACGTGTGCTGAACAAACTGTCCGGTTACATTATCCATGGCTTTTAAATATTCAGATAACACCACAACATCTTCTGCATGAGCCTTAAAAGTGAGAACTAAAAGCCCTGCGAGCATAAGTAAAACGTGTTTCATTAATGATTCCTTAGTGAGCAACTGGCGGTGGCGCTAACACTTCTCGTGCACCATTTTGACTTGGAGTGGATACAACCCCTGCTTGTTCCATTGACTCAACAAGCCGGGCCGCACGGTTATACCCTATTCGTAATTTACGCTGTACGCTGGATATGGAAACTTTACGAGTTTGCGTGACAAAGGCAATGGCTTCATCAAATAAAGCATCTGCTTCACTGTCATCTGATTCAGATGCCATACCGGGAATGCTCTCTCCTCCCCCTTCTGTAATGGCATCAATGAAAACGGGAGTCCCTCTTTTTTTCCAATCGGCGACCACGGCGTGAACTTCATCATCCTCAATGAACGCTCCGTGAACTCGAATGGGCAGTGAAGTGCCAGGAGGAAGGTACAGCATGTCCCCATGCCCGAGCAGTTGCTCTGCCCCCCCTTGATCCAAAATGGTTCGCGAATCAATTCTAGAGCTTACTTGAAAAGCAATGCGCGTTGGTACGTTGGCTTTAATAAGGCCGGTAATAATATCCACTGACGGGCGTTGAGTGGCGAGAATTAAATGAATGCCAGCCGCACGAGCTTTTTGGGCGATACGGGCAATAAGTTCTTCTACTTTTTTACCCACTACCATGATCATGTCAGCAAATTCATCTATGACAACGACGATATAAGGCAATTTAGTTAAATCGGATGGCCCTTCTTCTAGGCTTTCTTCTCTAACCCAGAATGGGTCTTTTAATGGCTGGCCGTTGGCTTGGGCATCTAATACTTTTTTGTTGTAGCCGGCTAAATTACGAACACCGAGGCTCGCCATTAATTTGTAGCGTTTTTCCATTTCCCCAACACACCAGCGCAAGCCATTGGCGGCTTCTTTCATGTCGGTGATGACAGGCGTTAATAAATGAGGGATGCCGTCGTATACCGATAGCTCTAGCATTTTTGGGTCAACCATAATTAAGCGGACATCCTCAGGGCTAGATTTATATAACATGCTAATTAGCATGCTGTTAACCCCTACCGATTTCCCCGAGCCTGTTGTACCGGCCACTAATAAGTGAGGCATTTTTGCTAAGTCCGCGGTAACGGAATCCCCTGCGATATCATGACCAAGGGCAAGGGTGAGTGGCGATTTATTAGACTGGTATTCATTTGAAGCTAATACATCTCCTAAAAACACAATGGCACGGTTTTCATTGGGTATTTCTAACCCCATGACTGATTTACCGGCAATGACCTCCACTACCCTAACGCTGGGCATCGCTAGCGAGCGTGCTAAATCCTTAGCAAGGTTACTGATTTTGGACGCTTTTACACCGGGGGCAGGCTGGATTTCAAAGCGGGTAATGACGGGCCCTGGATTAACTGCCACGACTTCTACTTTAACTCCGAAGTCTTTTAATTTTTGTTCAAGTAATCTCGACATGCTTTCTAGTTTTTCAGGGCTGTATCCGCTTTCTTGCACGCCTTGTTGACGATTTAGTAGGTTTATAGCGGGTAAGCCAGCAGATTCAAATCCATCTCCTAACAGAATGCTCTGTCCTTGAGATTTTTTCTCAAAAGGTTGAATGACGATCTTTTTTTCTGATTTAGGTATTTCCAAGCTTTTTACAGGTGCGCTCTTACGAGGTGCTGGTGCGGGTTTAAATGCTGTTGTAGAAATTACTTCAGCGTTTGACGGTGTTGTTTCAGGCAAGGCAGTTGTGGGAGGAGTGGCGCCAAATTGTTTAAGAGCCTTAACCTGTTTAAGTGGATTTGATGGGGCACTTGATTCCAATACTCTGTCATCAATGGTGGGGATAAGAGACTCTACTTGATCGTTATTTGTGGTGGGTTGGCTTAATGCCTTAATTTTTACAGGCAGCTTTAAGCTTGATTTTGATTTGCTTAATACTGCCAATATCATTCGCCCTAAGTTGTCTAGGGTGGCTAGCCAAGCAATATCACCATATATGGTTAAGCCCCAAACGACGCAAATAATGGTCAATAAAGAAGCGCCAATAAAGCCAAATTGAACAATAAGAGGTTCAGCAATGGCATTGCCAATGGCGCCACCTGAGCCCGCTGGCAGTAGCTGGGTTACATCGTATAAGTGAATTAACATTGAGGCAGACACCAGCAGTAGGACAGCGCCACCAAATCGCCAGATCCAGCCAAGCCAACCATATGTTAGGTGCTTGTGTAATGCCCGTTGGGCAAAATTCAAAATAGGTAAAACACCCAATAGGTAGGCTGAATATCCAAAAACTGAAAATAATAGGTCGGCAAGAAAGGCCCCAAATTTCCCCCCAAGGTTTTCAATAACCCCCGACGAATTAAGTTGACGCCAGCCTGGGTCGGTTGGGTGGTATGAAATAAGTATGATGAGAAGGAATATGGCCGCCACAGCCAATAACAAGAAAAGCCCTTCCCTACCCACAGCAACTAATTGGGACTGCCAATCGATATCAATTTTTTCTTTATTTTGAATCACTTAGCCGCTAGCCTAGCTGAATCTATGTTGACCCAGATTGTATCGCGTCAGCTGAAATTATCTAGCGAACATTCACAAATGGCACATTCATTACACTGGTTAGATCAAAATATCGACGCTTTTCCTCATTATCAGTACGCTTTGGAAGAGCCTAATGGTTTATTGGCCGCTGGTGGCGACCTAAACCCTCAGCGAATTCTTAACGCTTACAGCTTAGGGATATTTCCTTGGTACAATCCGGGTGAGCCAATACTGTGGTGGTCACCTGATCCTAGGTCTGTTATCTACCCTCATGAATTTAAGCCCTCAAAAAGTCTTAAAAAAATCATTAGGCAAAATCAATTTACAGTTACCTTTGACTCTTGCTTTTCCAGTGTGATTGGAAAATGCGCACTGCCCCGCAAAGAAGATGCCGGTACCTGGATAGATAAAAGCATGCAGAATGCCTATTCAGAGCTACACAGATTAAGATATGCCCATTCCGTTGAGTGCTGGATGAATGGGGTGCTTGTGGGTGGGCTATATGGTATCGCTTTGGGTGGCGCTTTTTTTGGTGAATCCATGTTCTCCACTCAAAGTAATGCCAGTAAAATTGCCTTTGCGGCTTTGTGCCACCAGCTTACAAAATGGGGCTTTTGTTTAATCGATTGCCAAGTTCACAACCCGCATCTTGAAAGTCTTGGCGCTGTTGAAATTTCAAGAAGTGAATTTTTAACTAAACTAAATACAGCTTTATTGCAGCCTAACCAGGAGCACTGGCAATTTGATGGATTTAAGTAACCAGATTGATCACCCGTTGAAGATGCTAACCTTGGTGGATGTTCATGATTGTAGCTATCTTGCTGATCAGAAAGCCAATTCCATTTTCTTGGACCATGAAACGCCCCCTAGTTGGAGCCAATATTGCCAGCTATCTCAATTGGGCTTTAGGCGCTCGGGGAATCATTTTTATCGACCACAATGCCCAAGCTGTGATGCTTGTAAGTCTAGCCGCATACGGGCCTTTGAAATTGATTTAAATAAAAAAAGATTTAAGCGACTGCTTAATAAAAGTAGCAGTTTATCTATTGGTTTAGCCCCAGCTAAATTTAGTCAGGAGCACTATGCGCTTTATGAATCGTATATAAATACTCGCCATCAAGATGGGGATATGTTTCCTGCGACCCTAAACCAATACAAGGGTTTTTTGGTGAGCGATAATTCGTATAGCCAGTTTTTAGAGATTCGAGATAACAAGGGTGCCCTTGTCGCTTGCACTGCGGTAGATATTTTGCACGATGGTTTAAGCGCCATATACACTTATTTTGACCCAAGCTTTGAAAATTTAAGCCCTGGTACGTTGGCGGTGTTATTATTGTGCTTAATCGCTAAAAAACGAAACTTAGATTACGTCTACTTGGGCTACTGGGTTAAGAATTGCCAAAAAATGAGCTATAAAGCTCAATTTAAACCCATAGAGATATTTAATGGCGAAAATTGGCAGCTGCTAGTAGGCGAGCCCTAGCTTATTGTGTTGTTTTCAGGCAGAATGCCGCTCGTTTTGAATGTTTCCCCAGGTGAATGAATGTCTAGAGAAGACCACATTGAAATGGAAGGTGAAGTTATAGACACCCTTCCGAATACAATGTTCCGAGTAAAGCTTGAAAATGGCCATGTTGTAACAGCCCATATTTCAGGGAAAATGCGTAAGAATTACATTCGTATTTTGACTGGTGATAAAGTTAAGGTGGAACTAACACCTTATGACCTTAGTAAGGGTCGCATCACTTACAGAGCGCGATAAAAAAAGGCCCTTAAAAGGGCCTTTTTTTATACTTCAATTTTCTCTTTGGTGGGTTCCTCTTCTTGTATGCTAAGTGCAATATCCCCATCAACAAGATCTACTTTAACGGCTCCGCCCTTTTCAGCTAATTCTCCAAATAGAATATATTCAGCTAAAGGTTTTTTGACCTTTTCTTGAATTAATCTTGCCATGGGTCGCGCTCCCATTTGAGGGTCGTAACCATTCTCAGCTAACCACTGGCGAGCAGCGTCTGTTGCCCAAATAACCACTTTCTTATCATCTAGCTGAGTTTGAAGCTCGCTTAAGAACTTATCAACCACATGACCGATTACATCCTGACCTAGTGCGTCAAATTGGATAATGGCATCGAGTCTATTTCTAAACTCAGGTGTAAAGGTTTTACGAATCACCTCCATGGCATCTGTTGAATGTATTTGCTCTCTAAAGCCTATAGAGCGGCGACTTCCGGACTCAGCCCCAGCATTGGTGGTCATTATTAATACCACATGCCTAAAATCGGCTTTTCGGCCATTATTGTCAGTTAGTGTTCCGTGATCCATCACCTGAAGCAGTAAATTAAATACGTCTGGATGGGCTTTCTCAACTTCGTCCAGAAGTAACACGCAGTGTGGTGTTTTGTTGACAGCTTCAGTCAGTAGTCCGCCCTGGTCGTAGCCTACGTAGCCAGGAGGCGCACCAATTAGCCTTGAAACGGTATGGGCTTCCATGTACTCAGACATGTCAAAGCGTACCAACTCCATTCCCATAACATGGGCCAGCTGACGACTTACTTCTGTTTTGCCGACTCCCGTTGGGCCTGCAAATAAGAAGGAGCCAATAGGCTTTTCTGGTGATTTTAATCCAGCCCTTGATAGCTTAATAGCATTGGCAAGAGAGCCTATGGCTTCGTCTTGACCAAACACCATCATCTTCATGTTTTTATCTAAATCTTTAAGGGTTTTCTTATCATCAGTATTGACGCTTCTTGATGGGATACGTGCAATTTGAGCGACTACCCTCTCGATATCAGACACTTGTATAAGCTTTTTGCGTTTGTTTTGAGAAACCAGGCGCTGACTGGCGCCCACCTCGTCTATAACGTCAATGGCTTTGTCAGGCATATGGCGGTCACGGATATACCTGTCAGCCAGCTCTGATGCTGCCCTTAAAGCTTTATCTGTATATTTTAATTCATGGTGCTCTTCAAATTGAGGCTTAAGCCCTTTCAATATTTTGTAAGTGTCATCAACACTGGGCTCAACCACATCAACCTTTTGGAAGCGTCGCGCTAGAGCGCTGTCTTTTTCAAAAATCCCTCTAAATTCATTGAAAGTCGTAGACCCCATGCATCTTAATTCACCGCCACTTAATAGTGGTTTTAACAAATTAGACGCATCCATAACGCCGCCTGATGCAGCGCCGGCACCAATTATTGTGTGAATCTCATCGATAAATAAAATGGAGCTAGGCTGGCGCTTTAATTCGCCGAGCAAGGATTTAAAGCGTTTTTCAAAGTCGCCACGATATTTTGTACCGGCAAGCAATGCACCCATGTCTAAGCTATACACAACTGCATCGGCCATTATCTCAGGAATCTTTTTATCGACAATTCGCTTGGCTAATCCCTCAGCAATGGCTGTTTTACCCACCCCAGATTCACCAACCAATAGAGGGTTGTTTTTTCTGCGCCTAGATAAGATTTGAATACAGCGTAATACTTCTTCATCGCGACCAATAAGCGGATCAATTTTGCCTTCTTTTGCCAGTTTGTTTAGGTTAGTAGCGTAACTTTCCAGCGCACTGGAAGCGCCCTCTGAAGTTACCTCCTCTTCAATGGCCTCAGGTTCAATTTCCTCTTGCTGACCAGTTAATTTAGAAATGCCATGACTTATAAAATTAACCACGTCAATGCGAGCTATATTTTGTTGCTTTAAAAAATAAACAGCCTGACTTTCTTGCTCGCTAAAAATAGCCACCAAAACATTGGCACCGGTAACCTCTGATTTTCCAGAGCTTTGAACGTGGAAAACGGCTCGTTGCAAAACGCGCTGAAAGCCTAATGTTGGTTGAGTTTCTCTTTCGTACTCATCTTCTGGTAATAATGGCGTGGTGGAGTCGACAAAGTCTTGCAGATCTTTGCTTAAGCGATCTAACTCTGCTCCGCAGGCAATTAATACTTCTTTTGCTGCGTCATTACTAATTAGTGATAACAATAAATGTTCAACCGTCATAAATTCATGACGCTTAACTCTTGCCTCTTTAAAGGCTGTATTCAATGTTGCTTCTAGATCTCGATTTAACATTCGTTCATCCTTTAATATTAAAGAGCTAGGTTGCAATGACCTAGTTCAAACAATCTGACTACTCTAAGAAATAATTTAATCGCTCATTAATCAACTTTTTGAACATCACACATTAAAGGATGGTCATGTTCTTTGGCGTAAGCCATTACTTGTGCTGCCTTAGTCTCTGCAGTGTCTTTAGTGTATGTTCCGCAAGCGGCTTGCCCTTGAGTGTGAACAGCCAGCATTATTTGCGTGCACTTCTCAATATCGAATGCAAAAAACTTGCTAAGTACATCAATTACGAAATCCATCGGCGTGTAATCATCATTAAGCATGATAACTTGATACATGGATGGCTTTTCTAACTTAGGTTTTGTTGGAGCAACGGCCACTCCATGCTCTTGGTCATGCTGCTCTTCCCCCATAGATAAGATTAGTTCATTTTCTAACATTGTGTTGCGCCCCGAATACTTCTAACCATTGCTTCTAAACTTACTACAAATAACCGCTCAACGCTTGACAAAGCTGAAAGATTGACACAATGTAACTTTCAACAACGGAATATATATTCAACTATATGGTTCCAAAAATAAAAATTACAAGCCTGGTTATATGGAGTACGAAGAAATGCAAACAGGGAAAGTGAAATGGTTTAATAATGCAAAAGGGTACGGCTTTATTTTATCGGATGAAGGTGGCGAAGATATGTTTGCACACTATTCATCTATTCAAACTGAGGGTTATAAAACCCTAAAAGCCGGTCAATCGGTGGAGTTTGATACTAAGCCCAGTGATCAAGGTACCCATGCAATCAATATTCAGCCGCTAGACATGCTCTCTCCAGGCCATGAACAACAAACCAGTAATGCAGAAAAAGTGCTAAACCCTGAAACTGAAGGTGCCTAATAATATTAAACCCACGACTTTTCGGTGGTGGGCTTAATAAAGTGTTAAATAAAGCCCAGCTCGCTGGGCTTTATTGCTTATATAGCATTCACAATGTCATTCAATGCTTCACTTGGACGCATTATTTGCTCAAGTTTTGCTGGATTAGGATGATAATAACCTCCTAAATCCTGCTCTTTTCCTTGAACCGCACTTAATTGCTCAACAATTAAGCCTCTACTGCCTTCTATCTTAGAAAACACATCACTAAAAATGGCTTTCAATTCAGGGTCTTTGTCTTGAATAGATAACGCTTCAGCCCAATAAGTAGCAAGATAAAAGTGACTTCCTCTGTTGTCGACTTCACCCACTTTGCGTAAAGGAGAGCGGTCATGGTCTAAAAACTTACTGGTAGCAGCCCCTAGCGCCTCTGCCAAGACTAAGGCTTTAGAGTTTTTAGTTTTATGGCCAATATCTTCAAGTGAAACCGATAAAGCTAAGAACTCACCTAGTGAATCCCAGCGTAAATGACCTTCTTCCTCTAGTTGCTGGGCATGCTTTGGTGCAGAGCCGCCCGCGCCAGTTTCATAAAGCCCGCCGCCTGCTAGCAGAGGTACAATTGAAAGCATTTTAGCGCTTGTGCCCAGTTCTAAAATTGGAAATAAATCAGTTAGATAATCCCGTAAAACATTTCCTGTAACCGAAATAGTATCTTGGCCATTTTTAACTCTTTTCATTGTGTAGTTAATGGCATCTACAGGGCACATGATTTGAATATCTAGCCCACTTGTATCGTGTTGCTTCAGATAATTATTAACAATTGAAATTAAGTTGCTGTCATGGGCGCGCTTTTCATCAAGCCAAAAAATGGCAGGCTGACCCGTTGCCTTGGCGCGATTCACTGCTAACTTAACCCAGTCTTGAACAGGAGCATCCTTGGTTTGGCACATGCGCCAGATATCGCCTTTTTCAACTGAGTGCTCGATTAATATCGTGCCTTTAGAGTCCAACACTTGAATCTTACCGGCCTGCTCTAGAATAAAAGTCTTATCATGAGAGCCATATTCCTCTGCCTTTTGAGCCATTAAACCAACATTAGACACATTGCCCATGGTGGTGACGTCAAAGGCACCATTTTCTTTGCAGAATGACATGGTTTCTTGAAAAATCTCAGCATAACAGCGATCTGGGATCATGGCTTTTGTATCATACAGCTTACCATCGGTTCCCCACATTTTACCTGATGCGCGAATGGCCGCAGGCATAGAGGCGTCAACGATTACGTCGTTAGGAACATGTAGGTTAGTGATGCCTTTGTCTGAATCGACCATGGCCAATTCACAACGCTCTTTATAGGTGGCCAGTATGGCGGCTTCAACTTCAGCTTTTAGCTCGCTTGGCAAGCTTTCAATCTTGGCATAAACATCACCAAGACCGTTATTTTCGTCTACTCCTAGCTCTTCAAAAAGCTCACTGTATTTCTCAAATACATCCTTAAAGTACACGGTGACAGCATGTCCAAACATGACAGGGTCACTTACCTTCATCATGGTAGCTTTAAGGTGAAGCGATAACATTACACCGTTGTCTTTAGCGTCTTGAATCTGAGCTTCGAAGAAATCTCTAAGAGCGGTTCTGCTCATGACAGATGCATCGATGACTTCTTTTTCTTGAAGTTTAAGTGACTCTTTTAATGTGATTGTCTCGCCGCTCTGCGTGACTAGCTGGATACTGACTGTTTCAACTGCTTTTAATACAATTGACTTCTCGCTGCCGTAAAAATCCCCCTGCTGCATATGTGCAACGTGAGATTTTGAATCGGCTGACCATTCACCCATAGAGTGAGGGTTGTTTTTAGCGTACTGCTTAACAGGTGCCGCCACACGGCGATCACTATTGCCTTCCCGTAAAACTGGATTGACAGCACTGCCAAGAATTTTTGCATATTTAAGTTTAATGGCTTGTTGGGCTTCATTTTCAGGGTCAACAGGATAGCTAGGAATTGGGTAGCCTTGTGCCTGCAGCTCTTCAATAGCGTCACACAACTGAGGTATGGAAGCACTGATATTAGGGAGCTTTACAATGTTGGCTTCAGGTGTTTTGGCTAGTTGCCCTAGCTCTTTGAGATCATCAGCTTGTTGCTGATCTTCTGATAAAAAATCAGGGAAACTGGCAAGGATGCGGCCTGATAATGAAATATCGCGTGTTTCGATGGCTATGTGTGCGGGTTTTGTAAAGGCTTTAATAATAGGAAGCAAAGAGTATGTTGCTAATGCGGGTGCTTCATCGGTAAGAGTATATATTATTTTAGGGGTTTGACTGGTCATTTTTTATCCTAAAAGTTCATAGCTGTAGTGCTTGAAACTTAACTTAAGAGCGACTTGTGATCGATCTTATATAGTTTATAACATGGCCTGGGGCCACATCTAAGGCGACTTTTGGTCGCCTTTTCTTAATAGATCTACTTGAAAGGCGGCGCATTATATCACGCAATGTTATAATCAATAGACTTTATGTAGTTTTTTTACAGATAACACCATTATCGAACCCCTTTTGTAGGCTTTTGGTAGTTTTATTACAAACCCCAGTTGCATCATATGACCCAACTCATTTTATTTAATAAACCATTTCAGGTTTTGTCTCAATTTACCTGTAGCGAGAGCAATAAAGAAACACTTGCTCGCTTCATTAAAGAACCCAATGTCTATGCAGCTGGTCGTTTAGACTATGATTCAGAAGGGCTGTTGCTGCTTACTGATAATGGCCAGCTACAACATAGAATAGCTCATCCTAAACACAAGTCAGTTAAGACGTATTGGGCGCAAGTAGAAGGCACTCCTACAGACGACAAAATAAAGCAATTATGTAAAGGTATTTTACTTAAAGACGGCCTGACTCTCCCAGCTCAAGTGAAAGCCATCGATGAACCTCATATATGGGAAAGGGTGCCGCCAATTCGTTCAAGAGCCAATATACCCACCACTTGGCTCGAAATTAAAATTCATGAAGGTCGTAATCGACAAGTGAGGCGAATGACAGCGGCCATTGGCCACCCTACCCTAAGACTAATTAGGGCTTCTATTGGTAAATGGGATTTGTCTGGTTTAATGCCAGGAGAGTATAAAAAAGTAACCATTGAAGACATTGAAGACATTGAAGAAGCCAAAGCTCAACCAAAAATTAAACGAAAGCCATCGTATCCAGCTAAAGGCAAGTTCGGTAAAATGCGCCCTCCCGTTAAAAGGCAGTAAGTATGCGTTGGAAACCCAATTCCACAGTAGCCACTATTATAGAACAAAATGGAAAGTTCTTATTTGTTGAGGAAGAAGATTGCGGGCGTATAGTCTATAACCAGCCTGCCGGTCATTTGGACGAAAATGAGACGCTGACTGATGCCGCTATACGGGAAACTCTGGAAGAGACAGGTCACAGCTGTGTGCTGACAGGCTATTTAGGGCTATTCATTTACACGGCTCCCAGCAATAACACGACTTATCATAGGCATTGCTTTATTGGTAATAGCACCCATTATAATGCTGACCTTCCGTTAGACGAGGGCATCACTGGAATAAAATGGCTCACTCTAGGCGAGCTCATTATCAGTCAAAAAGCTCGAAGCCCTCTTGTTATAAAATGCATAGAAAGTTATTTAAATCAGACAATTTATCCTTTAGAAGTAATTTATGAGCACAACCATGATTGATGAAAACAAAAACACCAGCGTGATAGTCGGCATGTCTGGCGGCGTTGATTCATCGGTTTCAGCCTTTCTATTAATGGAGCAAGGCTACCAGGTGGAAGGCTTGTTCATGAAAAATTGGGACGAAGACGACAACACAGAATACTGCACCGCCAAAGAAGATTTGGCCGATGCTCAAGCGGTATGCGATAAACTTGGTATTAAGCTGCATACAGCTAATTTTGCAGCGGAATATTGGGATAACGTGTTTGAACATTTCCTTGAAGAGTACAAAGCAGGACGCACACCTAACCCAGATATTTTGTGTAACCGTGAAATAAAATTTAAAGCCTTTTTAGATTACGCCAAAGTGCTTGGGGCCGATTATATCGCCACTGGACATTATGTTCGCCGCGGCGACAGTAAAAATGGCAGTCAGCTTTTAAGAGGTCTTGATGCTAACAAAGATCAAAGCTACTTCTTGCACGCTGTTGGCGCCCATGAAATTAGCCAAACCTTATTTCCAGTTGGCGAGCTAGAAAAGCCAGAGGTTCGAAGAATCGCTGAAGAGCAAGGCCTTGCAACAGCCAAGAAAAAAGACAGTACAGGCATATGCTTTATAGGTGAGCGACGCTTCAAAGACTTCCTTGAGCAGTACCTACCGGCACAACCGGGAAAAATTGAAACAGCTAACGGCGAAGTGATCGGTGACCACCAAGGATTAATGTACTACACGCTTGGGCAAAGACAGGGCATCGGCATTGGCGGCACAAAAGATCATGGCACCCAGCCTTGGTATGTAGTCGCAAAGGACTTAAAGCGTAATGTGCTAATCATAGGGCAAGGGGGGCAGCATGAGCTTCTGTTTAGTGAAGCCATAAGTTGTCAGGATATTTTTTGGATTAATCAGTCGCCAGATAATTTTCCTCTAAAGTGTGTAGCCAAGGTTCGTTACCGTCAACCTGATCAACTATGCAGCGTACACAAAAAAGATGCCGGCTATATTGTTGTCTTTGACGAGCCTCAGCGAGCTGCCACGCCGGGGCAGTCAGCGGTTTTTTATCAAGATGATGTTTGTCTTGGTGGCGGGGTCATTGAGGATATTTATAAAAACATCGATAAAGAAGAGTTTTCTTTATGAGTAATGCCGCTATTAAAAATCAAACATTGGCTTTGGCTGGTCTTTTTCAAGCTGCGCACTTAGTGGAGCAGCTTGCTAAAACCGGGCAGGCCAATGACAAAGATTTAAAAATTTGTATCGAAAGCATTTTTCAAACAGACCCTGACAACATTGAAGATGTTTTCGGAGGCACATCTGACAACTTAAAAATTGGCTTTAAAGAAGTTCGATTTTTAACCGATGGTAAGTCACGTACCGGTTCAAGCCCAGATGTTATGCGTTATGCTTTAGGGATTTTACATCTTGAGAGCAAACTTAGAAAAAACAAAGTTATGATGAATAAAATTGCTGGTGGAATTGATGCCTCTAAGCGTCAGCTAGATCACTTTCATAGTAGCCATGAGAATCTAATCGCTAATTTGTCCGGCCTATATCAAGAAACCCTAAGTACTTTTCGGTTTAGAATTCATGTGACCGGTGATGCACAGCATCTGCGTAACAGTCATAACGCCCATAAAATTCGCACTTTATTGTTGTGTGCGGTTCGCTCAGCTATTTTGTGGCGTCAAATGGGCGGTAAGCGCTGGCAGTTATTATTCAACCGGAAAAAATTAAATATTGCCTGCCAAAATGCTTTACGACATTTAGAATAATTCTAAGCCCGCCTTGTTTAAGGGTGGGCCTATTATTACCCTATTCTGCTTTCTTATAAAAAGATTTCATTTGCTGTAAAGCTTTAAGTGCTGACTTAGGGTCTAATTTTACATCTGGATCCAGTTGATCCATGTTATTGCGGCTATCCACTAACCCAATGGGGTTTTGAATAAACCCACCCTTCTCTGTTACAAACGCGTAATTGTAATAGCTGGCCATTACCTGTACATCTCTTGAGTGTTCTGAAAATAAAGATTCGCCATTACTGAATTCCTCAATAGGGTTTGTACAACCAAGGGCGTCTTTTAATAGTGTTGGTGCTACATCAATGCTGGCGGTTCTATGCTCAAACGCTTTGGCTTTTTTCCCTGGCCAGTGAATAATTAAAGGTACGTGAGTTTGGTAGCGAGTGAAATTACTGCCATGACCAAAACGGGTTGCCTGTGTATCGCCAAACTCTTCTCCATGATCAGAGGTGATAATAAGCACAGTGTTATCCCATTGACCTTCCTTTTTAAGTGTTGCGGCTAAGTCCTCAATAAGACTGTCTATGAAAAACAAACTGTTTTTGTAGTGATTTAGGTAAGGTTCGGGATCCTTACCTTGTTTAAAATCAATCAGGCTAGGGTTTTTAGAGGGGGTGAATTTCTTAAATTCTTTAGGGTAATAATATTGATGGTGAGAAGAGTTAAAAAACATAAAACCATAAAATGGAGTGTCGTCACCCTTGCCTTTTATTAAAACCTTCATTTTAGCCAGCACGTCATAGTCTTTTTCAATGGTGTCTTTGCCCTGCCCATGGTCAATGTATTTTTTAATGGGTAAAAAACTACTGTCTGCTAATTTCATTCTAAATATGTCACCGCTAGGGTATACACCAAAATCATACCCTTCTTGCTTTAGCTCATTTAATAGAACAGGCCCACCCGCACCATTATTGGCTACAACATGTTCCATATAGGTAGGTGCCAAACCATACAGCAAAGAAAATATTCCCTTGGTGGTGACGCTACCACTTGAAAAATGTTCTTTAAACCATTGCGAACGAGTGGCGAGGTCATAGGTGAATGGCGTTATCTCAGGGCCAAACATATCGCCACGCCAGCTCTCCAATACCACCATGATAATATTGGGCTTAGTATTTTCAAGAGAGCACTGCATTTCATTTTTAGGGTAATAAATGTTCGACTTAACTTTACGATTGGCGTTGTCATTATCAGCAAAACTATTGAGTAGTGGGTTTCCAGCAATGGATCGAGAGTGCAAAGGGAAATACAGCGGAATGTGGGCGCCAAGAGAGGTGATGGGCGCATAATTTTTTGCATAAGCCCAAGAATGAATAAGGTTGGCACTTAACACAGCGATAAAAATTATTACGGCGTAAATTTTCCCCAAATGCTTTAGGTGTGAGCGTACTGCTAGTTTCTTTAATACTAGCCATAAAAAGAGTAATTCAGTAGCGGTGATTAAAGCTGCGACAAAACTAAAGGTGAGATAGGTTTTAAGGGAAATATCAAAGAACTCCCCACCTTCATCCGCTAGAAATGCTTCTATAAAAAACCAATTAATGTGGTAGTTATAGATCTCGTAAATAAAGTTATCGATGAAAACAAAGACCCCAAGGCTTCCGCCTAATACAGCGGTTAATAAAAGCAATGGTATTCTTAATGCCGGAATAAAGGATAAAAAGAGCGTTATAATTGCAAAAAGTAATGCGTACAGGCCCCATACGCTGGGCAGTATCGCTAACTGATAATATATGTCTAAGCTATTGGCAGCCTCAGGGAAGTGCCCACTAAAGCTCGAGCTGATCAAGGTTAACAGGGCCACATTTAAGCCCAGCAGCAAGCCCACCGACCTATTTACAAACCAAACTTTCTTTAAGTATTGCAAGACGCAAAGCCTACTGAATTAAACAAAAGGGCATTTTAGCCGCCCATTGTTCCAGGGTATAGGGGTAAATAACGAAAACTCTTTATCTATCAGGGGTAGTTAGCACTGCTCAATGGACTAGAATCTTGTATAATCCGCGCCAAAATTGACGTACACCACACTTCAGTGAGGATTTCATGGATCTTTCCGCTTTAAGCGCAGTATCTCCAATTGACGGCCGTTACGGCAGTAAGACATCAGCCCTTCGCACTATTTTCAGTGAGTTTGGCTTGATTAAATACCGCGTACAAGTAGAGGTGCGTTGGTTACAGCACCTTTCTCAGCACCCTAAAATTACTGAAGTAGCTGCTTTTGGTGAAGAAGCCAATACTTTGCTTAACAACATTGTTAGCGACTTTAGCGAAGAAGATGCTGGACGCATTAAAAGCATCGAAGCCACCACTAATCACGACGTTAAAGCCGTTGAATATTTCATTAAAGAGAAAATAGAAGGGAATGCTGAATTAGTTAAGGTAACTGAATTTGTCCACTTTGCTTGCACCTCTGAAGATATCAATAACTTGTCTCATGCCTTAATGCTTAAAGCTGGCCGTGAAGATGTACTTATTCCTTTAATGGAGCAAGTAACCAGCGCTATTTGCGATCTAGCCCATGAGAATGCAGACTTACCCATGTTGTCTCGCACCCATGGACAAACAGCCTCTCCTACTTCTTTAGGCAAGGAAATGGCTAACGTAGTAGCCCGTTTGCGTCGTCAAATTAAGCAGGTTAAGCAAGTAGAAATGCTTGGTAAAATAAATGGAGCTGTGGGCAACTACAATGCCCATATATCAGCCTACCCAGATATTGATTGGGCTGAAAACGCTCAAACTTTCATAGAGGGTTTAGGTCTAAGCTTCAACCCGTACACCACTCAGATTGAGCCCCACGATTACATTGCTGAATTGTTCGATGCCATTGCGCGCTTTAATACAATTCTAATCGACTTTGATCGCGATATTTGGGCTTACATCTCTAATGGCTACTTTAAGCAAAAAACCATCGCCGGTGAAGTAGGCTCTTCCACCATGCCTCATAAAGTGAACCCTATCGACTTTGAAAACTCGGAAGGTAACTTGGGCATTGCCAATGCCGTTTTAAATCACCTAGCACAAAAACTGCCAGTTTCTCGCTGGCAGCGTGATTTAACAGATTCGACGGTTTTGCGCAATATGGGGGTCGGTCTTGGTTATAGCCTTATTGCTTATCAGGCTTCCCTAAAGGGCATTACCAAGCTTGAAGTTAACCCTACACGTATCGCCGCTGATCTAGATAACGCCTATGAAGTACTGGCAGAGCCAATACAGACGGTAATGCGTCGTTTTGGTATCGATCAGCCATATGAAAAACTTAAAGCTTTCACTCGTGGTAAGGCGATTACCAAAGAAATGACTTTGGAATTTGTTGACTCCCTAGAGCTTCCACAAGCTCAAAAAGACGCACTTAAGGCGCTAACACCTGCCACCTATACAGGTAATGCAGCCGAGCAAGCTAAAGCCATTTAAAGCTCTTAACTCCTGAGGAATTTTGACTCAGGAGTCTCCCCCCTCCCCCCAATTAAGCCAAGCAATACGGGCATTTCTTTTCGCTAATACGTAGAATACATTCATTAGATTTTTCATAGAGAATGAACATGAATGTACTGGGTAAAATCACCAAAGAAGAATTTCTAAAGGAATATTGGCAAAAAAAGCCGCTGCTTATTCGTAACGCATTTCCTGACTTTGTTAGCCCCATTGATCCAGATGACATGGCCGGCCTATCTTTAATGGAGGAGGTGGAGTCGCGCATTATCCTAGAAGACAAGGCCAATAGTGACTGGGAAGTAAAGCATGGACCGTTTTCTGATGATACTTTTTCCACCCTTCCCGAGACCGACTGGACGCTTCTAGTGCAGGCGGTTGATCAATGGGTGCCAGAGATGGCGGACATACTTGATTTATTTAGCTTTATCCCAAACTGGAGAGTAGATGATGTGATGGCCAGTTTTGCACCTGTTGGTGGTGGTGTGGGCCCACATTTTGATCACTATGATGTTTTTTTGATTCAGGGCTTGGGACAGCGTAAATGGCAAGTAGGCCCTCAGTGCAAAGAAACTGATGAAACCGTAGAAGGGGTACCCGTAAAAATATTAAAAGAAATGCAAGTGGATGATGAGTGGACCTTAAACCCAGGTGACATGCTTTACCTCCCTCCTACCTATGCCCACAATGGTGTGGCGTTAAACGATTGCATGACTTTTTCTGTAGGATTTAGGGCCCCAAGCGAATCAGATATTCTAATGGGCTTTAGTGAATTTATGGCAAAAGAGCTGGGTAACGACAAAAGGTATGCCGATCCAGGTATCAACAATGCATCACAAACCCCTGCATTGATTGATGAGCATGCTATTAGTCGAATCAGTCAAATTGTTCGTGAAAATCTATCTAAAAAAGGGGCTTTAGAGCAATGGATCGCAGAGTTTATGACTGAAAGCAAATATGAGGGGCTGCACGAGCCCCTAGAGGACGAACTAGACTGGGAGGATATTGAGCCTCTTCTTAATGAGGATGAAGTCATCACCCATAACGAGACAAGTCGCTGGGCATATTACGTTTTGGAGGACTCAATTCGCCTCACCATCAATGGAGAGGCTATATTAATTGAGCAAACCGAAGCTAATCAAAAGCTCGCAGCTACGCTTTCCAACCAACGCCATACCTCTTTAATCGACATTAGGGCTCTATTGGCTCACAAAGAATGCCAGGAATTACTGCTAAACTTATTTAATGGCAATCACCTATACTTTAGTGAAAGTTAATTAAGGATATTTTATGACCAGCTCTCGAGTGACTAACGTAACCTGGGTAAAAGAGCGAATTGTGCTTAGGGAAATTAGAGAGCAGGTTTTTATTAATGAACAGAATGTCCCTGTAGAGCTTGAGTGGGATGGTTTAGATGAACAATGTGAGCATTTTTTAGCTTATGTCGACAATGAAATAGCAGGCTGTGCACGCTTATTAAACGGCAATAAGATTGGCCGCATGGCCGTTTTAAAGAAGTTTCGTAAGCAGGGTGTCGGATTCAAGTTATTGGAGTGTATCAAACGTTACGCCTCCCAAAAGCGAATCACAAAACTATCATTAAGTGCGCAGTGCCATGCTTATGCATTTTATCAAAATGCAGGGTTTCATGCCTGCTCTACCCCTTATTTAGAGGCTGGCATCAACCATATTGATATGGACTGCAGAGTGCTAAGTCAGCACGACGGGCTATCGCAATTTAAATTTAAACAAGACTCAAAAACTTATTACAGCAACGATAGTCTCGTAACCAAAGGCTACTTGGAGTTAATGCTTAGCCAGAGCCGTCACTCTGTAATTATATGTGCTAACAACTTATCTCTGGATATTTACAAGCAGCCTGAAATTATTCAAAGAATTAAAGCCTTAGCTAAGCAAAATCGACACTTCAAACTTCAATTGCTTATCAGTCAGTATCACCCTACACATAATGACCACTCTCTTTTAAGGTTGATATCGCGTCTACCCACATTTTGTAAAATAAGAGTTCATCCAGAGCCTCTTCAAGATCAAATAATTTTTGACCAATCTGCAAGTATTGAGCTTCACCAAGCAGAGGCAAAGATTAGCTTTTACAATAAGGCGAGCATCGATCATTTTTTGGTTGGCTTTCATCGCACCTGGGAGCGTGCAAAAAATCCTGCAAGTGCCAGACGCTTGGCAATTTAGAGAGCGTGGTAAATATGCATTGTATGATTAGGGCTCTATCCTTTTTTCCTCAAGCTGCTCTGGTCACGCTTTTAGCTTTTCTTTGTGGGTGTGACGCACCTCAACCGCAAACCCTAGTAACACTGCATCACATACAAGCTGAGACGCTAAAAAGCACGCTTTCTGAATCTCTGGGGCCTGACATTAAATTCAGCATCACAGGAGATAAAATCGTAATTTTTGCATCAATAAATAATATTGCGCCTACTCTTGAGCTATTAAAATCTTTAGATACACCGCCTGTCATTGTTAGCCTTCATTTTAGAAAGTTAAAGCAACATGACTACTCAACTTCAGAAAATTCTCAAGAATTTTATATAAAGGAAAACAAAGAGACTAAAGTCATACTGAATAATGAAATTGTTCGCGTGGTATTTAAACGTTCAGCAGCAGATACATTTATTTTAAAGATGACCACAAAAGAGAATCGAAAAATTAATGAAGCGGTATTTGAAATTAAAGAAGGTGCTTGGAAAAGAATTCGTTTAAAAGGGTTGGGGGGGTTCCCTATGGTGAGGCTTCAATTGCAATATTAAAGTAGACGCTGATAGCACCAAATAACAGGCATAAAAAAAACCAGCCTAAGCTGGTTTTTTTACAGTAAGTAAACTTACTTTTAATTGGTGCCCGAACCCAGACTCGAACTGGGACACCCATAAGGCGAGGGATTTTAAATCCCTTGTGTCTACCGATTCCACCATTCGGGCAGATAAGATTACTTGCGTAACACTATCTATTTGGAGGCGCGAGCCGGATTCGAACCGGCGTACACGGAGTTGCAGTCCGCTGCATAGCCTCTCTACCATCGCGCCTTCACATTTTAATTTGAAATCGGTTTACACCAAAAGCAACTCTTCAAATTAAAACTTAATTAGCCTTTCGAGCTAACAACACCTTATTACTAAGATGATTTGGAGCGGGAAACGAGATTCGAACTCGCGACCCCAACCTTGGCAAGGTTGTGCTCTACCACTGAGCTATTCCCGCAAACTCGTTACTGGGTAACCCCAAGGAACGAGGCGTATTCTAAGGGTTTCATAAAAAGAGTCAACAGTTTTTTCCCTTATTTCTTAATTACTTAGCGCAGTTTTAGTTATTTGTGGCACTAAGTTCAGGCCAAGCTGCAATTAGGTATGTCACCATAGACCATAGGGTTAAAATAGCAGCAAAAACCAACGACGCAATGGCAGCAATATACCAACCATCTGATGAAACAAATGCCCCCGTACCTGAAGGTTCAATTCCAAGCACGCCGGTAATAGCAAACATCTGTGCGAGTGTTTTGGCTTTACCTATGAAACTTACCGCTACATTGGCGCTTTTACCAACTTCCGCCATCCACTCCCTTAGAGCGGAAATGATGACCTCACGGGCCACAATGATCAGTGCTGGCACTGTCACCCAGAGAGTTTGATCTCGCTCCACAACAATCATTAATGACACGACTACAATCAACTTGTCTGCAACAGGATCTAAAAATGCCCCGAACGGCGTCATTAAATTCATTTTACGAGCAAGGTAGCCATCCCAGTAATCGGTTATACAGGCTACCCAAAAAACCACTGCTGCGGCAAAGCTTGCCCAATACACAGGCATATAAAACATCACCACCATAAGAGGAATTAATACCACTCGAATGGAAGTTAAAATATTAGGGAGATTTAACGGCATAACACCTTCGCTTTGTCTTTTTGTATCAATATTGCACTGCCTTACTCATGCAGTGCGTCGTAAATTTCTTGTGCTAAATGCTGACTTATTCCAGGCACCTTAGCAATCTCAATTACACTGGCTGAGCTTACCTGCCCAGCATCGCCGAAGAATCTTAACAGTTCCTTTCGTCTTTTGGGACCAATACCCGCGATATCCTCAAGCGCAGAGCGGCCTCTAGATTTTGCCCGCCTTGCCCTGTGACCTGTAATCGCAAAACGATGAGATTCATCACGAATTTGTTGAATAAGGTGCAGGGCTGGCGAGGCGAGATCCAAAACAAAACTTCGCTCTTCTAATATGAGAACTTCCATCCCTGCCTTTCGAGTAACGCCCTTACTCACTCCTAATATAGGAATGTCGAGTAAATCTAATTCCTCCATGACTTTTTTAGCAACACTCACCTGCCCTTTTCCACCATCAATAAGCAGTAATTGTGGTTTTTTATCCTTAACGACTTTTTTAAAGCGACGCCTTAACGCTTGTTCCATGGCGCCATAATCGTCACCTGCCACCACGCCTTCAATATTAAATTTCCGGTAATCACTTTTTAATGGGCCGTCTTGGTTAAATACCACACAAGAAGCTACCGTTGCCTCACCATGGCTGTGACTGATATCAAAGCATTCCATCCGTAAAGGAATCTGAGGTAACGCCAAGGCTTCTTTTAATGCTACGTACTGAGCTTTTCTGTGCTGCTTATCTTCACTTTTCAATCGTAATGCTTCGGCTGCATTATTTCTTGCGAGCTCTAGCCACCTTAAGCGATCTGAGCGAACAGCGTGGGAGAGTTTGACAGTTTTGCCTTTTTGTCTGGTAAAAGCACTTTGAATTAGGCTAGCGTCTTGAATTTCATGAGAGGTAATTATTTCATCTGCAATTTCATGGTTTAGCACCAAATAAAACTGCGATATAAATGCAGCCAAAGCTTGTTCGCTCGTTTCATCCATATTTAGCCGAGGATAAAAGGATCGGCTGCCCAGCATTCTGCCATGGCGAACGTTGGCAACGTGCACGGCGGTAATTCCCAAACCCTGTTCTATGGCAATGATATCCACATCCCCTTGCTGGGCATCGATAGACTGCTGCTCTTGAACTTTTCGCAAATGCTTTATTTGATCGCGAATTAAGCCAGCGCTTTCAAACTCTAAAACTTGAGAAGCTTCATCCATTTTTTGCTGAAGCTCACCTAATAGCTCTTTATTTTTTCCCAACAAGAAAAGTTCAGCATGCTGAATGTCAGCGGCGTATTCTTTTGGGGTTATTAAATTGACACAAGGGGCACTGCATCGACCAATTTGATGTTGAAGGCAGGGGCGACTGCGATTATTAAAATAACTGTCTTCACAATTTCGTAAACGAAACAGTCGATGCAGAAAACTCAGACTTTCTTTTACCGAAGAAGAGCTTGGGTAGGGACCAAAATAGCGGCCAGTCTTTTTCTTTTTGCCACGAGCATAAGCCATTAAAGGGAATTGGTGATCTGATAGATGAATATAAGGGTAGGATTTATCGTCTTTTAAGAGGATGTTATAAGGTGGTTTATTTTTTTTTATGAGATTTTGTTCAAGTAGCAGCGCTTCTGTTTCACTGCCTGTAATGCTGATTTCCACATTACAAATACGAAGCACTAAAGCTTGAGTCTTAGCATTTAAGCCTTTATTGGTAAAATAACTAGAAACTCGGTTCTTTAAATTTTTGGCCTTACCCACGTACAGCAAGCGATCTTCGCTATCGTACATGCGGTAAACCCCTGGTTTGGTTGCCAGGGTTTTTAGGAAGGGTTTTGCATCAAAACTCATACTGATTAAATTGCAGACTCGGTATCAATCATGCCATGACGAATGGCTAAGCGAGTAAGCTCCACATCGCTTGAGATGGTTAGCTTATCAAAAATACGGTAGCGGTATGTGTTAACGGTTTTAGGGCTTAGAAATAATTGATCAGAAATACTTTGCACTTTTTCACAATTGACGATCATCATGGAAATTTGCATCTCTCGGTCTGATAAACAATCAAATGGGCAGGCTGATTCCTGGCTATCAAACGGCTTTAATGCCATACGTTGAGCAATTTCTGGGCTAATATAGCGCTGCCCTGATTTCACCTTTAAAATGGCCATGACCATTTCTTCCGCTGTGGCCCCTTTCGTCATATAACCTGCAGCACCCGCTTGTAAAAGGCGACTGGCATAAGGGTCTTCACTGCAGGCAGTCACAGCAATAATTCTAATCTCTTCGTTTAAACGAAGCAGTTTACGAGTGGCCTCTAAGCCACCCATGCCAGGCATGCGGATGTCCATTAAGACTACTTCAGGCTCCATTTCTCGGGCCTTTTCGATGGACTCTTCACCACTACCGGCTTCTGCGATTACATCAATCTTGTCACTATCAGACAGCAGGCTAACGATCCCCATGCGGACCAAATCGTGATCGTCTACTACCATTACTCGAATCAAGAGCTATACCTCAAAAGGCCAAACTGCCAGTTAATGCCAAAAACCCGCCCATGCTAGCAAATTGGCGAACCTAAACCACTATTTTTTATTGTCATGCAGCTTTATTAGGCGCTGCTTTTGCCATTCTTCTTTTGGGTTATTGAGCGGCAACACTATCTCTACTATGTCACCGTCTAAATGGCGTTTCACTTGAAAGCCTAACTTTCTAGCCAGCTTAAGCATGGGGCCGTTATCTGCCAGTACAGTCCCCATCATTTCTATAATGCCCTGATCGATGCAGTATTGAATCATTTTTGACATTAACCGGTAACCAAGCCCCATGCCTTGGGCCTTATCACCTATAAGCACTGAGAATTCAGACTGAACTTGGTCGGCATCAGTCCAGGTGCGCACCACCCCAATGATTTCCCCTTCTTTGTTTTCTGCTACAAATGCCATTTCTTGCTGGTAATCAATTTGCGCAAATTTAGCTAATTCCCTATGCCTAAAGTTCCTACGCGCTGTAAAAAAGCGGTATCTGAGTGATTCTGCGCTTAAGGTTTCATGAAAGAACTTAAGGGCAGGCTCATCCTCTCCTCTTACAGGGCGTAGATTTAACACTTGCCCACCTTTAAATTCTTCTACTTCCTCTAGCTCAGCAGGATATGGGCGAATACATAATTGGTGTTCATCGCCTAAATCGGCAGCTACTCCCAGTACCATTGGGCCTTCTTCTGGATGCAAGATTACATTTAATTCACAACCTTTCAGGTTGGGCATGTCGACGGCCATTTGCGATAAGCGAATAAGCATTTGTGACAGCTGCGCTACATCTCGGTCAAAATGACGACTGCGTTCGCTCATCACTCTAAATATGTGCGTCTTATTCATAAGGTGTCTGGCAAGCACATCATTTAATGGCGGGAACTCCACTACTCTATCGGCCATGATGTTGGCTGTGGCACCACCGCCACCAAATAAAATAATGGGTCCAAAGGTCTCGTCACGGGTAATGCCCATACTAAACTGAATGGATATTTCGCCACTTCGCATAGGTTGAACACTAAACCCGTGAACCTTACTCTTAGCAAAGCGTTTGCGTACTTGGGCATCCAACTCTTTAGACGCCAACTGTAATTCAGCTTCATTTTGTAAATTCGTTACTACCCCTCGCCAACGGTTCCTAGGGTTGTCCCCATAGGCAAATGGATGGCAGTAGTCTTGATGAATCACCTTGATGGCAGCGGGAAACTGAATGTCAGTCTCGGATGGTTTGAATTTTTCTGGTAAGAACTGAGTCCCAACGGTTTTAAAGCCATAGTGAGAAATAATTTGATAAATTTCATTGGCTGTTAAATAGTCACGACCTTGCTTTAACGCCTTATTCACTATGCCTTTGCATTGCATGCGATCAACGGATGAATCATCCAGTAAAGAAGATGGTGTTTCACGCAGTAACTCTTGATTACGCTGGTGATGCACCATGTGCATGAAAGCTTTTACAGCTCTGTCTGGCGTATCATAAGTAGGTATACCTGACTCATCGAATAAGTGGCGGCTACGCTCAACGGTTTCACCCCCCATCCAGCTGGTTAGCAAGTTCTTCTGATGAAAACGGCTATGGTTTGTCACGACACTGGCCACATCTTGACTATCTACCACCCCGGTAGGTGAGAACAACACTAAAATAGCATCAACCCCTATGTCTTTCTCTATAATCCCCAACACCTGCTTATAAATTACAGGGCCTGCTTCTGGGGTGATATCCACTGGATTAGCTTGAGACCAGTAGTCGGGTAATACGGCAGATAAAGCCTTAATGGTTTCTGGTGACAATTGGGCCAGCTCACCCCCTTCGTGCATCAGTCGATCAACCGCCAAAATAGCCCCACCAATACCATTGGCGATAATGGCTAGGCGCTCACCTTTTAGGGGCTTCATTCGCGTCAAAGACTCAACCGATTCAAACAACTCCTCGGTACTGTCTAAGCGTAAAACTCCCGCACGAAGCATAATGGCTTCGTAAAT
>OJDR01000084.1_pt1 | contig 40317 bp, 28 predicted proteins | sample 1593081 | NCBI WGS metagenome assembly OJDR01 (sample SAMN05416873, study PRJEB24817) | seawater metagenome | isolation source: Sea water | place: Canada:Atlantic | collected 2013-11
GGTATAAGGGGGCTCTAACACACGATCGCCAAGATCCAAGTTCAACCAGGTGTACTCTAACCAATTACGGGATGTGGCCTCGTCCTGCAACGCATCGAAAGAACCGCCACGGGATAACATAAATTGGTTAGGGCCAATATCTCGGTACACTAAGTGATTGGGAACATGGGCGTAAAGATCATTGGTGGGCCCCACTAAATGGGATGACAACACCTGATTGTGCCTAACGTTAATGGATACCTTTGCCGGTTCACTGTAGTTGCCGTTTTCATCCATGGCCTGGAAAGAAAACGAGTCGGAACCTGTGTAACCAAAGTTGGGCACATAAAATACTTGGGGGGGATAGCCTTTGATGTCGCCGTTTTCAGGTTGCGATGCGATTTCAAAAATCAAATCCGATTGTTGTGGGTCGAGACCTGTGAGGCGAATGGGCAACTTTGAATCCAGCTCAAGAGTGACCTCTTGTGGATAGGCAATAGGCGCTTCACCAACAGGCCCTACTTCTTCACTGTCATTAGGCACTTCTTCTTCATTCTCAGGGACTTCTCCATTAGGAACTTCTTCTTCGTTGCCAGAGACCTCCCCATTAGGGTCATTTTCAATGTTGTCATTTTTATCGACTACCTTGCTTCCACTTCCACAAGCGGCAACACCAAACATAATGCACAGCAGCATCATTAAAGAAGGGAACACCTTCCGGTAATTATTTTTTTTAGTCATCATTAGTCCTCGTTTCACTCTCTATTATCATCACTAGAAAAGGCTTTTTTAACTAGCCAATTAAGCGCGAACAATAATTGAAACGAACGAATCAAGTGGGACCAATTTCACAAAATAATTATCAAAAAACCCCATATAAACTCGCTTTGAGAGATGCTTCACGAATTCTAAAAATGATGTAATTTAATTTTTTTAATAGAAAAAATTAAATTAAAAAATATAAAACAGTTTCACAAACAACACGATAAAAAACATACATTTAAAAATAAAAAATAAAAATCACCTAATCAATCCACCAATAAATTCAAATAAAAAAACAAATTTAAAATCTAAAAAACATCATCAAAAGGCATCACAAAAACACAGAAACAAATACCTAATCAGCACGATCGACTGACTAGTTATTAAAATTAATTCTTCCTAACAAATTAAAAAAAGTAGTAATCTCACACGATAGTTACTCGTTATATTTATAACCTTAGCAAGACATCTTACTCACCTCTCCCATAATTTAACTGACATCAAAAGGTAGCTTACCCTGCTTTTTTTATATTCAGTAAGATTCTCAAGAAAACCAAAACTAATAAAACAATTATCCAGAAGATTTTTTCTTAAAGTCTTGTAAAACTGTATACAAGCAAGGCAGCACAATTAAAATTAATAAAGTAGACACCATCAACCCAAAGGCAATACTAATCACCAAAGGAATTAACACCTGTGCCTGCAAGCTGGTTTCTAATAACAAAGGCAACATACCCGCTACTGTGGTTAATGTGGTTAATAAAATGGCGCGCATTCTATCTTGGCTGGCTTGCCGGGCAGCATGATGCAAATCCATACCCTCCCCCACATGGTGTTTAACAAATTCCACCAGTAAAATGGCATCGTTTACCACGATGCCTGCCAAAGAAATAAAACCCACCAGACTGGGCATGGCTAAGTTTTGCCCCATGATTAAATGTCCAAGAACCACTCCAATTAAAGCCATGGGAATAGAAACCATGACAATTAAAGGCTCGCTATAACTTCGAAATTGAAAACTCAATAATATAAAAACACCCACAAGACCAATCAGCAAACCGTTACGTAATGAATCTTGGGTTATTTTTGCGTTTTTTGTTTCCCCTTGAAGGCTAATTTTTAAACCAGGGTACTTTTGCTTTAGATCCCCGAAAAAATTTTTCTGAGCACTGCTAATCACTTCTTCGGTATTGGCTATTAACTTGTTTATTGAACCAAACACCGACACGGTTACCGCGTTATCAATACGATGAATGCGTGATAAATTCCGTACCGTCTCAAACGTGACTAGGCTAGACAGTGGAATGGTCTTGCCACTTATAGGGTGATGAATGGGAAAATTCTCTAATGCGCGCAATGATTGCGGGTCGCTTAAATCTTGATCCAGCTGCACGATAATCTCTACGTTATCGCTGGCCTTTATGTTGTGAACTGCATTCTGACCAATAGAGATCAATCGATAAACGTCATTAATCACCATACCGCTATAGGCACTGCGTAGCTGATTGGCAATGGCTTCAGCATCAATATTTAACCCCAGTGCATTGGACTTAAAGCGCATAAATACTTCAGGCTTACCTGGACGAGAATCATCAAATAAATTGTAAACCCCCGGATAGCCCTTAAACCATTGGCGCATCTCATAAGATGCTTGAGACAATTTATCAGGCTCAAGCCCGCTCAAGCGAATTTCAATGGCTCTACCCGATGGCCCCACGGCCGGTTCCGTGAACACCAAGCTCACCATGCCCGCCAACTCAGGCAATTGTGATTGCCAAAGGGAAATAAACCCATCAATACTGGTGCTGCGTTTTTCGGCGGTGAGCAAATCGATACTAATGGTGGCTAAGTGTGGGCCATCTTCAAAGGCATCAATATTTTTTCCATAACGAATATTGGTGTGCTTCACTAACTGCGACGTTTCGTTTTCTGAGGCTAGGGCGTTAGCGTTTTGTAAGGCCTGCATAATTTTATTAATGCGTGCCTCAGTCATGGCCAGCGGTGTGCCAGCAGGCATGGTTAAACGCGCTTCTAATACATCTCCGTCAATGGCCGGCAAAGCATTAAATTTTAAAACGCCAGATATCAGCAATGAAACACATATTAATAGCGTGGCGATGGTTAAACCAATCACCGCGTATCTGTGTTTAATGGCCGTCTCAATGACGCCGCCAAGTTGTTCGCGTTTTTTTTCAAACCAGGTATTTACAAAGCGTTGTACCGCATTAGTTGAATCGGCTTTGGCCTGAATAGTATGGAATAAGTGGTTTGGTAAAATAAAGAAGGCTTCAATGAGGCTTACCGAGATAACGATAATTAATACGATGGGCACCACACGTAAAATTTGCCCTAGGTCTCCTTGCAATCCAATCATGGAGCCAAACATAAGAACCGTGGTGAGAAACGAAGAAGCCACACCACGAATGACCCGCGCAGTACCATCCACTACCGCATCCAGCGGTGACTTGCCTGCTTGGCGTTGCGCGGCAATGCTTTCGGCAATCACAATGGCGTCGTCCATTAAAATTCCCAGGGCCAGCAATAGCCCCACGGTACTCATCATGTTAATGGTCATGCCCATTAAACCAATCACGTACAAGGCCCCTAAAAAACTCACTGGTAAGCCCATCACCACCCAAAAACTGTAGCGAAAACCAAAAAATAACATCAAGGTTAGAAATACCATGATCAACCCTTGCCAAGTATTTTCAAGCAGCATGCCCAGTCGATCAGCTACTAGGGAGGTGTTATTTTGCGTGAGGGTAAATTGCAGTGCTTGCGGCAAAGTGGGTTTAATATTGGCAATAAAGTCATTCACTGCAGCCAGCACATTGAGGCTGTCGTCCTGAGTGTTTTTGCTGATTTTTAATAATGCCCCACGCTGACCATCAAATAAAATATAGTCTTCAGGGTCTTCAAAGGTATCGGTTATTTTAGCCAAGTCTGCCAGGGTGATTTGCGCGCCATTTTTGTCACTTAAAATAACCAATTTACCAATTTCTTGCGCGCTAATGCGTTCGTCATAAAAACGTAAATTATAATCACGCAACTCACTTTGCAAGGTCCCTAAAGGTAGGTTTAAGTTTTGTTTTTTTAAGTGACTGGCAACTTCTTGAACACTAATATTATAACGGCGCAGCATATCCGCTTTTATTTCAATACGCAGTTGGCGTTGGCTAAAGCCCTCAAGGGTCACCATGGGAATGGCCGGGTCTTGTAGCATTTTGGCTTTAATGGCCTCGGCCAGGTCTTTTAACTGGCTTACCGTTAGGTCGCTTCCCTTGGTGCCCGTTAAGGCCACCGACACCACAGGACTGGTACGACCCAGTTCGGTGATGATAGGGGTTTGCGAATCACTAGGAAAGTTATCTATGCCATCAATGGCCGAACGAATATCATCTAAAAAATCAGAAAAATTTCCAGACTGCTGCATCTTAAGTGTCACCACGCCTATGTTAGAGCGCGCGGCACACCGTTTCTCATCTATATAACTAATGCCATTGGTGGCTTCTTCAATGGCTCGGCAAATGCCATCCTCTACGTCGCCTGCAGATGCGCCGGGGTAACCCACAGCCACCTGAACTTCAAACTTATCCACCTCGGGAAAAGTATCTCGGCTTAAACTGGGTACTGTGATGATGCCTATAAATAAAAAGGCCAGCATCAACAAATTAGATGCTGTGGGGTGACCTGCAAAAAATCTCAGCACTGTTATTCTCCTAACGCCGTCTGCAGCTGTTCATTTTTTTCAGGTTTTTTTTGTATATTTTTATTTAAGGTCGTTTGCATGTGTTCGTTGTGTTTTAAAATGAGCGGCATACCATTTATGGCAGGTACTATGTCGCTGATAATAACGCGGCTATTGCTAGGTAAAGATTCTTCAGAAAACAGCGCAACCGAATCCATGATCAACTTAGGAGTGGCATTTATTTTCATTAAAGTATTGTCGCTTGCAGCTAAATAAAGCGTATTAAGTTGTAAGGCAGAGACTGGCACCGCTAAGGTTTTATTAGCATACCCACTTAGAATAATACTGGCCTGCATGCCATCTAATAAGGGTGGGCGCTTGCCGGGAATAATCCCTTGATAAGGATTATCTACACGCACCAGTACCCCAATGGTGCGACTGTCTGGGTCAATGCTTTGTGCAAAGTTAATCACCTCGCCTTGCCAAGTTTGCTCTGGGGTAATGGCAATTTTAACGGTGGCGGTAATGTGATTATCTTTAATAATATTACCTGTGCTGGGGTTGGCTGTCTGTGTGACCACGGCCATGAAAGGACGCATTTGCTCCAATGTAAATTGCGCTTCGATTTCTACCTGCTCCATACCGTGAGCAGTAAATAGCGCTTGCCCCAATGCCACAAATTGATCTTTTTCTATGGCCACATAACTAATGCGTCCGTTAAAAGGCAGGATTATTTCAGTTCGGTCTATATTGAGTTGTTGCTGTAATACCGCGGCCTTAGCCGAGCTTAGACTTGCCTCTAAACTGCTTTTTTGGCTGGGTAAAATGGATTGTGTTTGTTGCAAAGACACTAACTCTTGGCGCAGTTGCAATACTTTTTGACGCTCATTATCCACCTGTGATGCCGAGATAGATTTGTTGCTAAGCAACTGCTGTTTACGGGTTAACTCTTGCTGGGCAAATTTAAGCTTTTCTTGTACTAAGTTAAGGTTCTCTTGAATGCTTTTAGTGTTGTGGGATAGCTCCACCAGTTGCGATTGACTCATGGCAACATTGGCTTGGGCCTGAGTCAGTGCTAGCTGATAATCGGTGGCATCAATGCGGGCCAGTAATGTACCTTTTAGCAAGGTGGAACCGGCTACTAGCTCGGGGTTGAGATAAACAATGCGCCCCGAAATTTCTGCCACGCTGTTTAAGTGCGTACTAGGCTTCACAATGCCATACCCCTTTATATTGGGCGTATTTAATTGAGCAATGGCATTGATGTATTCCACGTCTATGGCTTGATGTTGGCTGATTTGATGAGGTGGCGTTGATTTTAACGCCACTGCTAGGGCCACAATGGCAAGCCCCACAAGTGCAATCTTAGGCAGGGCTGATTTTTTAAGCAGAGCCCCTTTTAAGCCAGCCTTTAACGATTCAATTTTCATGACCAGCCCTTCCCCTTGGTTAAGCCAGAAATTGCTTGTATACCGATAACAATAAGCTTCATTTAATTTCTACTCCTGGCTGGGCATGGTGTAACCTAGGCTAAATCTGGCCTACACTAATGACTTTAGGGTCATTAGTGTAGATTAAAGCTATTGACTTGTCTAGCTAATGACCCGAGGGTCATTAATTGGCGTGTGAGAGAATGAATATTCGTGAGTAAGACGACAGAAATTAGCGCAGCTGTTAAAGCACAAAGGCGCAAGGATGCTCGCCCCAGTGAGATCCTCGATGCCGCTCTTAAAGAGTTTGCCGAACAAGGTTTTGCCGCCAGTAAGTTAATTGATATTGCACGGCGTGCCGGTGTGGTGAAGGGGACGCTGTATCGCTACTTCCCCAACAAAGAAGCACTATTTGAGGCGGCGGTAACATCGAGGGTGAGCCCAGTTTTTAACCAGGTCAGTACCATGCTGGATCATTATCCAGGCTCTACAGAGGATTTACTGCGGATGGCTTTGCCACAAGTTTACAAGAGGATATTTAGCACAGACCTGCACATTTTAATGCGCATTATTATTTCGGAGTCCAATCGCTTTCCCGATATCGCTCAGTTTTATCACCAACAGGTGATTTTAAAGGGCCGAGGGTTACTGGAAAAAATTGTGCAGCGCGGCATAGAACGTGGCGAATTTCGAGATGGGCCTGTAACAGACACCCCCATGGTGATTTTCGCCCCCGTTTTAATGACCGTGGTTTGGAAAATGACCTTTGATCGTTTTGACCCCATTGATATTGAAAAAATGGCCGCTGCTCACGTGGACATGGTATTCAACGGTATTAAGGTTTCCGTGCAGGATTCAGAGTAAACCCGCCCAACCACATCATAACTGACTCTTAGTCACCGACACTGACAGGAAGATTTCCCAGTCAGTGTCAGTAAAAGCTCAACCCCCTGTTAACAAGCGAATTTTTAAGGGCTTAATTGAAATGGTTAAGACTGGTTAAAAAACAAAGCCACCTCATTAGCAAACGGTTATTTTCCCATAATATTAAGAGTCACGCTTACACACGTGCCCTTACCCACTTCACTTTGAATTTCTAATTTACCACCATGGGCCTTAGCAATTAAATCACACAAATATAAACCCAACCCAAAACCTCCTGTCTTTCTTAAGCGGGCATCGTCTACCCGATAAAAAGCCTGAGTTAAATATTGAATATGCTCTAAGGGAATGCCCGCACCGCTATCTTGCACACAGATAGAAACACTGTCGTCTTCCACTTGTAAGGAAACCTCTACTTCGTCATCACTATGCTGTAAAGCGTTATTAATAAGGTTGCGTATGAGTAAACGCATGCGCAATGGGTCTAACTGTAAAATTGGAAACTCACTTTCTGCTGTGACATTACTTGCGAGACTTTTGTTTACCACACGGTTTTCACAAGACAGGTTCAGCTCTATCACCAGTTCGTTTATTAATTCAGGTAACTCAATGGGCTCGAGGTTTAAGACCTTATGAGAACTGTTTAAGCGTTCTGATTCTAGTATTTCACTGATTAAGGTTTCCATCTCCTGGATATCGCGGCGCAACGTAGCCTGTTGAGAATTTTCATCCATTAACTCTGTGGCCAATTTCATACGGGTAAGCGGTGTGCGTAATTCATGACTAATGGCCAACAACATTTGTCGCTTGGCTTGCAGCATTTTTTCAATTTGTTCAGCCATGTTATTCATGACTTGCGTTAAACGCCCTAGTTCGTCTTCGCGCTTAATAGGAATACGGTATTGAAGATCCCCTTCTGTGAATTTTAGGCTGCCCATCTGCAAATTTTGTATGGGAGAAAACATGCTTTTAATGGCGCGATAACTGATATACAGCACCACAATCATAAGAATAAACACCACATAAGCACGAAGGGGGATGGTGAAATCAGAAAAATCTCGGCGTTTACTGATATACACTTTTTTTATATTGTCAGGTTTTAGTGTTGACTGACTTTTTTTATCAACAATGACTTCATTAGCAGCGATTTTATTTGATATGCGAATGTAAAAAATTCCGCGCCGATGAGCGTATTGCGCATTTGGAATTTCGCTTTTCTTAAAGTGCAGGCCTTGCAACACATCCAATTGATGCTCTTCCTGATTAGGGTGACTGTTCCAGCTTTTACCTTTTTCTAATATGGTGATGTTTAACCTTAGTTCATCGGCCAGTTTTTTAGCCAACACTAAATCACTGTTACTGCCAATACGCTCAACTAGGTTTGCACTGTAGTCGGCAAAAATATTTTCAAAGCCGCGCCAACGGTGTTGATTCTCTTGGGCAATAAAACGAAATGCCCCTGAAATTAAAAACACCAAAGCAAACGCAGTCGCGATAAAAATCATTAATAGGCGTAACATTAACGGCATGGATTTTACCCGTTGAATTACCGTCATATGCTTTCACCCACAAAGCAATATCCAGCCCCCCATACGGTTTTAATAAATTCGGTGTCACTTTCTTCTTTAAGTTTTTGTCGTAGCCGGCTAATGGCGATATCCACCGAGCGCGAAAACAGTTCCACCTCCACTCCTTTTAAATGATTCAAAATATCATCACGGGAAAACACAGTTTGAGCCGACTGTGCCAGCAATACCAATAGGCGATACTCTGTGGTGGTTAGCTCTAAAGTTTTATTTAGCACAATTACCTGTTGGCGCTGGGTATTTATACTTAAGCCACTGAACTCTAATAACCCTTTATCCTTGGCACTTTGCGTATCGCTGGCTTTTACACGACGGCGCAATATGGTTTGCAAGCGCGCCACTAATTCTCTGGGCTCAAACGGTTTGGCAAGGTAATCATCCGCACCAATTTCAAGACCTACTACCCTGTCCATAACATCGCCACGAGCGGTTAACATAATAATGGGAATGTCATTGTCTTTGCGTATTTGCTTACACACTTCAAAGCCATCTTGCTCGGGCAGCATAACGTCTAAAATGATGGCTTGGGGTTGCTGTTGGCGAAGTATTTCATAGCCCAAAGAGGGGCGATTGGCCGATAACAGCTCCATATCAAAACGGGCTAGGTACTGAGCTAATAAATCGGCTAACGATTCATCGTCATCTATGATGAGTACTTTCAATGACAATCCCCTTACTTAATTCATTACTTATTATAGGAGGTTGCCAAACGGATAACATGACCATTTTTTCAATTGTTACAACTTGATACAACTGGATACCTTGCTGAAAAGTATCCCATCGTCACTGGCTCTAATATGAACTTCCAACTTACGAAGCTCAGGAGCATCACATGAAATATCTTAACAAAAAGAGTCTTTCTGCCTTAGGCATGGCCGCACTGGCTTTAACCATGGTATTAGGTTTATCCGCTTGTCGCAGCACCCCAGAAGAAAAAGCGGAATTTATAAGCGAGCGCATTAGTGACGAACTTGAATTAAATGACACACAACAAACTTTGCTAAATACCTTAAAAGACAAGGCCTTATTGGCAAGTAAAACCATGAAAGACAATAAAAAAGAAATGAAAAGCAATCTAGTGACACTTATTTCACAGCCCAGCATAGATCACGATCAAATTACCTTGTTCATGGATAGCACCATGGCATCGATGCACACCAGTGTAGATGATGTTATCCCCAGCTTTATTGCCTTTCATGCCAGTCTGAGTGAAGAGCAGAAAACTCAGGTAATTAACTTTATTGAAAGCCACCGTAAGCATCATGATCACTAATATGTAATTAGTCCTTCACTAAAAATGCCCTGAGTCTAAGGGCATTTTAAATTTCAAAACTATAACGTCATTATTAAAGCCAGCTATCAGGCAAGTCCCAAGGGGCTGATTCTTTAATGCGCTCTAATGCAAAGTCTATAAAAGCACTAACTTTCGCCGCCTTTTGACGACGCCCTGCATACACAAGGTAAAAGTTTTTCTGACCACTAGCGTATTCAGGCATCACTCGCACCAGATTGCCTGCGTCTAAATCGTCAGCTGCCACAATGGCGGGCAACATGCCAATGGCCATATCCTTTAAGGTCATCTTGCGAATAAGGTCCATGTCATTTAATAACAAACGGTTCTGCGCCTTTATTTCATATTCCTTATTGTTGTGCATTAAGGTAGGAAGCGCATACGGGTGACGAATAATCTCGTGCTCTTCTAACTCATTAATGTTTTTAGGGCTGCCGTTTTTTCTTAGGTATTCAGGGGTGGCGGCTAAAATCAGGTGGTTATAACCTATATGACGTGCCACTAGACTTGAGTCGGCCAAATCTCCCATGCGAAACGCCACATCCAATTCTTCATCCAGCATGTCTAGCGGGCGGTTATCCAACATGATTTCCACTTTTATCTTGGGGTGCAGCTCTAAAAAGTCTCGAATTAAAAATTGCATGAACTCGCTGCCAAAAGCTAAGGGCAGAGTAATACGCAGCAAACCACTGGGCTGTGCCTGCATATTTTGAATCACTTCGCGGGCTTGCTCGGCTTCTTCTATAATTCTTGAACAATGGTGAAAATACAGCTTGCCCACTTCTGTGGGTTTAAGTTGGCGGGTGGTCCGGTTCAAAAGGCGCACCCCTAAGCGGCTTTCTAGTTGGCTTATATGGCGACTCACGGTGGATTTTGGCATGCCCAGCTTATCGGCTGCCTTGGTAAAGCTACCTAGATCCACGACAGTGGCGTATACACCCATTTCATTGAGTTCCATGGTTGTGACTCCTCTTGTCTAATAATCCCATATTTGGCATAGAGTATCTTAATTTGAGCAACTAGAAAACATATTGGAACAATATTAGTATCAGCGTCACTTAAAAAACCGCAACTATCAAAGGGGCTATACACATGGCAGAAGGGTTTGCTAACGGCATCATTCGCTGGCGCTGGTTAATTATCGTGGCGACATTACTCTTGGTAATGTTAGCCGGTAAAGGTGGTGAAAACATCACGTTTAGCTCTAATTACCGCGTGTTCTTCGCTGAAGGAAACGAACAACTGCAGGCGTTTGATTCCCTGCAAAACACCTATTCAAAAAGTGACAATATCATGTTTATCATGACCCCTAAACAGGGTGATATTTTCACTAAAGAATTTCTAGGGGCGGTGCAAAATGTTACCGAGCAATCTTGGCAACTGCCTTGGTCTACCCGCGTAGACTCCATTAGCAACTACCAGCACACCGAAGGGTTTGAAGACGACCTCGTGGTGGAAGATATGGTATTAGATGCCAGTGAGCTGGACGCTGCCGCCATTGAGCGCATAAAACAGGTAACCTTAAACGAGCCGGTGATCATCAAGCGCTTATTGGCTGAAGACGGTAATCTGGCCATTGTGAATGTTACCGTGCAAATGCCTGAAGTATCCGAACATGAAACGGCACAGTTAGTAGAAAAAGTACGGGCATTAAAAGATGAGATGGCCACGTTATACCCCAACATAGAGTTTCGCATTAGCGGCATGGTGATGTTGAGTAACGCCTTCAGCGAAATGGCACAAGGTGACATGAGTGATCTCATGCCCAAAATGTTTATTATTCTTCTTATTACTCTCGGTTTATTACTGCGCTCTATTACCGGCACCATTGCCACGCTCGTTGTCATTGTTTTATCCATCATGACAGGCATGGGCATCTTTGGTTGGTTAGGCTGGACGCTCACGCCTCCTTCCGCTTCGGCCCCTACTATTATCATGACCATGGCCGTGGCCGACTGTGTACACATACTGGTGACCATGCTGCATAACATGCGCGCCGGGCACGATAAAATTCAAGCCATTAAAGAAAGTGTTCGCATTAATATTCAACCGGTATTTGTCACCAGCCTGACCACCGTGCTGGGCTTTTTATCCATGAACTTCAGTGAAGTGCCTCCGTTCAGAGACTTAGGCAATACTGTGGCCATTGGTATTACCGCAGCATTTTTACTGTCTATTTTCTTCTTACCTGCCTTGATGTCATTGCTACCGGTACGAGTAAAAGTACAAGAAGAGCATGAAAGCCGTGCCATGTTGGCTTTGTCTAATTTTGTTATTAATAACCGCACCTGGTTATTGTGGGGCACAGTTGGCCTAACAGCGATTTTATTATTTGCTGCCAGTAAAAATGAAATTAACGATGAATTTGTAAAATACTTTTCAACCAACACTGACTTCCGCCAAGACACCGATTACTTAGAGAAAAACATGACCGGTATCTACACCATGGAATACTCATTAAACAGTGGTGAAGAAAATGGCATGAGTGACCCTAAATTTTTGGCCGACGTTGAGAAACTAACCCTATGGTTGCGCACTCAAGAACAAGTGGAACACGTTAATACCATCAGCGATGTCTTTAAGCGTTTAAATAAAAACATGCACGCCGATGATGAGGCATTTTATAAACTGCCTGATAGCCGTGAATTATCTGCCCAGTACTTATTGCTTTATGAAATGTCTTTGCCCTACGGATTAGATTTAAATAACCAGGTAAACATTAATAAAGATTCCACCCGATTGGTGGTGACGGTTAAGAATATTAATAGCCAGCAAAGCATAGCCTTTGAAAATGAAATTAATAACTGGATAGACAATAACACCTCGTTTGCCAGTTATTACGTAGCCAGCCCTAACCTAATGTTCTCTCACATTGGTGAGCGTAACGTACGCACTATGGTGGGCGGTACCTTACTGGCTTTATTCTTAATATCCTTGGTATTAATTGTGGCGCTGCGCTCTTTAAAACTGGGGTTAATTAGCTTGGCACCTAACCTGTTTCCGGCTTTCATGGCGTTTGGTTTATGGGCCATTTACGATGGTAACTTAAGCATCGCATTGGCCACAGCGGTGGGCATGACTCTGGGTATTGTGGTAGATGATACCGTGCACTTTTTAAGTAAATACCAACGGGCCAAACGTGAACAAGGTAAGAGTGCCGAAGAAGCAGTACGCTATGCGTTTTCATCTGTGGGTGTAGCCTTATGGGTCACCACCTTTGTGTTAGTGGCAGGCTTTTCAGTATTGGCCACCAGCGACTTTGGTATGAACCATACCATGGGTCTGTTTACCGCTTTAACCATTGCCATTGCCTTAATCGTCGACTTCTTATTTTTGCCGGCACTGTTGCTAAAAGCAGAAGAATTTTCAGAGACCGTCAAAATAGAGGACGAAACTCATGCTTAACCAAAAGGGTTTTAATTCTAAAATGTTTAACCGTTCAATGAGTAAGAAAGTACTGTTCAGCGCCGTCATGGGTTCATTATTAATGTTGGCCATGCAGCCCTCAATTGCATTCACTTTAAGTGGCAGCGATGAAGAAAAAGGCTTAGCCATTGCGGTAGAATCTGACAGTCGCAACATAGGCTGGAATGACAGCCAAACGGCCATGACCATGACCCTTCGCAATAAGCAGGGCGATGAAAGCCGCCGTGAGTTACGCCTTAAAAGTTTAGAAGTGCAAGGGGATGGCGATAAAAGCATGACGGTGTTTGATTCGCCAAAAGATGTGAAAGGCACCGGTTTAATGAGCTATTCACACATTACAAAAAGTGACGACCAGTGGCTGTATTTACCGGCCCTAAAACGCATTAAACGTATATCTTCCCGTAATAAGTCAGGGCCTTTTATGGGCAGTGAATTTGCCTTTGAAGATTTGTCTTCCTTTGAAGTGGAAAAATATGAATACAAATATCTAGGTGAAGAAAAAGCCAATGGACTGGATTCATATAAATCCGAGATGATCCCGGTTTACAAACACTCAGGCTATTCAAAAATTGTGGTGTGGTTGGATAAAAAAGAGTTTCGCATTCAAAAAATGGATTTTTACGACCGTAAAAAATCATTACTGAAAACTCAAGTATTTGAAGACTATAAACTTTATTTAGATCAATACTGGCGCGCCCATAAGAACTTAATGACCAACCATCAAACCGGTAAGTCTACCATTCTGGAGTTCTCTGAGTATAAGTTTCAAACGGGTTTGAAAGACTCGCAGTTTAGTAAAAACTCTCTGAAGAGAGTACGTTAAGACTATTTAATAAAAAGCCTCGGTGTATTGCGCACCGCTGGGTTAATGACACCCTTGGATATTGATCTGTAGGGTGCATTAACACAAAAGGTCATTCGCTTTAACTCTAGTGACGCTGACGACGAGGTGGCTTATGATTTTTCATTTCATCTTCTGTCACGATGCCATCACTATCAGCATCAATGTGATTAAAAATGGTTTCGTGATCCCCGCGCGGAATGGCATGCTCTTGAAACTCAGCAAGTGTTAACGAGCCGTCCCCATCTAGGTCCAGCTCTGTGAAAGCTGGTGGCCCACGGCGCTCTCCGCGTTCTTGCCCTTTTTCGCTATCACTGTCGCTGTAGGCCATGGCCTGTATCGACAATAAAGTCATGCTGCTAACTAACGCGGCGCTTAAAAGTGTTTTTAACATAAGATGAACCTCTTTTCATTTAACAGCCCATAGGGTGACTGAATACTTAAAGTAAGTTCATATTAAGAGAAAACTAAGGAGAAAATATGCAAGAATTGTAAATATTAAAATGCGCTACAGCTTGTTTTTTCAAGCCCATGCCGGACCTATTTAAACATGCTCTATATAGCGAAATTGTATGTGGCCAATACTAAATAAACTAATCATTCATGGCACATTTCACCCTACCCCCTATTCTCAATAAATAAGCCTTTACTAGGCTGTTTCATGCAAGTCTTGCTATTTAAATTTATAGGCAAGGAGAAACTGGAATGAAATGCTGGCCACTGGCATTTTTTTGTTTGGTATTTCCCATTTATGCTCATGCTGACATTCAATTCAGTGGCTTTGCTTCTGTGGTAGGGGGGCAGACCATTAGCAAAAAGGACGATGCCTATCTTGCCGACTATTCCTTAGTAGGCTTGTACGATGATGATTTAAGTTTTCAACCTGAAACCACCATGGGCCTGCAGGCACGGGCCAATTTAGATTTAGGGCTAACATTTACCAGCCAATGGGTCTCCCGTGGACTTAACGATTTTAATTCAGAAATATCTTATGCTTATTTAAGCTATACCATAAATCCAGAACTAACCTTACAAGCGGGTCGCAAACGTTTGCCTTTACAGTATTATTCAGAGTTCTTTGATGTAGGCTTTGCCTACCCTTGGATTCGTCCTCCTGCTGATTTATATACTTGGCAAATACTGAATTATAATGGTGCCAGCCTTGATCATAAAACCCGGTTAGGAAAAGGCAGTTTGGCTACATCCTTTTATGTGGGCCGCGAAGACTCAACCAACAATCGCTTATTAAGCACCTTTTTCTTTAATGAACCAACCAATGAGACATGGAAAAACATAATTGGCATACGCGCCGATTATTCCCTTGGGGATTTTCAAACACTCATTTCTTATACCAACTTTAAACTAGATAGAACTTTCACTTCTGCCAGTACCACTCAAGAAAACATTACAAACAATAATGTGGATTTTTACGCGGCCTCTTTTAATTTTGATAATGGCCAATATCTATTGCTCAGTGAAATTAACCACTGGACTTCATCACGCTTCGCCACCACCAATTGGCTATTATCGGTAGGTTATCAAGTGAAAGAAATAATGCCTTATTTGGCCTTCTCTGAGTTTAAGCAAGAAGAGAAGATCATGAATGAAGACTTAGAAGAACATACCACCAGTTCATTAGGCATGCGCTGGAATTTTCATCCTCAAGCAGCTTTTAAAATTCAATTTGATGAAATACAAGATAAAGGCTCTTTAGCCTTAGTGGGAGATGCCCAGGCCATTACCTTTGGCATTGACCTGGTATTTTAGGAGGTTTAATGAAATCCATACAGGGTAAGCGCTACGTAACACTGTTTGCTCTTATGTGTTTTTGCATAAGCACCAGCGCTGAGATCGCCGTGATCGTTCATTTAAACAATACCAATGAAATGGACACTGCAGATATATCACAATTATTCCTAGGAAAAGTGACCAGTTTTCCAGGAGGCGAAGTAGCCATTCCTGTGGCATTGGCAAGGGGGAATGACGCAAGAGAGAATTTTAATGAGTTGGTTTTACACAAGACCGAAAACCAATACAAAGCCTTTTGGTCGCGATTGATCTTTACCGGAAAAGCCTCGCCTCCCAATGAGTTAGAAGACAGTGATAAATTACGCGATTTAGTGGCCAAAAACCCAGCCTTGATTGGCTACATAGATGCCAACAGTGTTAATGGCTCGGTAAAAGTCATCGCTACTTTTTAGCTTTTACATCCATTATTCACAATCCCTTTAAAATACGTATTGGGCGCGCATAGACACACCATTTCCTGATTGATCATCGTCCACTGTATTGCCTGAAATTTCTGGTAACAAAATATTGGCCATCAGTTTAAATTGCTTATTAATGTAGTAGTTAGCCCCTAATAACAATACAGAGGCTTCACTGCCTATGTCGTTATCTTGCAGATCTAATCCACTGTAACGCCCCACTAATTCCCAAGCACCTTTTTTTACCTTGGTTTTTATTTTGTTGTTTTTATATTGGTATTGTCCTTTATTAAATAAATAACTTGCTTGAACATAAAATCCGCTATACGCCCAGTTTACGCCGTTAACTTGCTCAATTGACGAATAACTAATTTCGCTTTGTAGACGCAATTGTTGTGTAAACCAAGCACTTTCTAATTGAATAATGTATTGAGACTTGGCATCAAACTTAGCGCTGCGAATGACATTGTCGGCACTGTTGGCTTCGCCACGTTCTTTAATTTGAAATTCTTGATCTTTTAAATCACGATGACTCAGGGAAAGACCTAGGTGTTTTTGAGTCTGGTTAGGATTTATGAACCCATACGTCATACGCGATGTAGCGGCTTGTACAGCTCCTGAAGTATCTTCTTCAAATAGCCCAAACGCCATGCTGTAATGAGGCTCGCTCATGGTTAACATTGCCCCTATGCTTCTTCCTGGTGAAAAGGCCGTGGTCACCATCGAACGCTCAATACCGGTAATTTTAGTGGAGCCAGTTTGGCGCTCTAACCCAAAGGGCTCTTTCATTTTACCCAGTTGAATTTCCAAAAAATCGCTGCTTTTATAGTTTATATAAGCATCCGCCAGCTCATATTCTTCTTGCTGCTGGTATTCATCATGATAAGTAAACTCTAACTCAGCCGAGATGGGGCCTTTTGGCGTATATTGAAACGCCAGCTTAGAGCGTCTTATTTCAAAGTGGTCTTCATTGTTAGTGTCATCCTCATTGCCGCTTTTATCATAAAAGGCGCCGTATTGATCGTAATCTAGCATCACATACCCGCTTACATTAAAAGCTGACTCATTGTATTTGGGCAGTTCAGGCGCTTGTTGAGCGGCAGCGCTAATAGCATAAAACTGTAGTGCTAATATTATCGCCAGTAATTTAAACCACAAAATTTTATATACCAGCGTTTTGTCAAGCAAACTACTGCCCTTACTATTAGTTGTGAAACTATTCATTAATATCCACTTCTTTTTTTATTAGCTTAAGAAATACTGCCACTAGAAGCAGCGGATGGATTTTCTTGAACCACTGGCTGATCGATATGGGGTTTAAAGTGTACTTTTAAAGAGGCACTGTCCCGCAAAAAATCAATGGATAACACTTCCACCTGCTGTACATCTAAACCTGTACGTTTTTTTAAATCAGCGATTAAATAGTTTCTGCGCTGAGTGGGTATATTCTCTATTTTCTCATAAGCGATTTCCATTTCATTGAGTAAAGGCAATACCACACTGGTTTCTAATAGATAAGTAATAATACATATAAAAAATGCCAAGGCCGCCATTTCCATGTGTCCCATGGTGCCCACGGCATTTAATAACGCGATGGCAATCACTAAAAATAAGTAGGTCATCTCTTTTACGCCAATGGATTCGGTGCGGTATCTAAGCATGGAAAATACTGCAAACAACCCAAACGCAAACCCCATAGATACATCCGCTGAATGCAATAAAGACGTGACTAAAAAAACGCCCATGCCAAATAGCATGAAAGCCGAAGCGTTTGATCTGTGCTGAGAGAATTTGTAATAACAAACTCGTACCAGCAGCATGACTGCCAAGCAGTTAATAACCAAGCGTATAAAAAAATCACTACCCAGTGTAATGTCCATTATTCTTCCCCTATGAAATATTTATTATTGTTAAGTGCAGCCGATTTTGCCAAAGCGGCAAGTTTTTCCACCCTCAGCAAAGTTTGCTTGAAACGGTTGGTTTTTAACTGACCGCCGTGGGTAAGCGCCAGCCCCAAGCAATATTTGCTAAAATTAATGGGCTTTAAAGAAAGTTGCTTAACCACATTTGAAAAACTGCTGGCTTGTTGTTTAGCGTCGCGCTTTACTTCAACAATGAACAAATCTTCTAGTTGGCGACGGTTATTTGATTGACTGCATTGAAAGTGCAGGTCTAGGTCTATGGTTAAGCGCTCTTGATGATGCTTATTCAATAAGGTAATCCGCCGATAGTTTACAAAAAGAGAGGTATTCAATCGCGATTCATCTTTAGATAGTCCCTGAGTCACACTATCTTTATGAAGCCGTTTTTGAGAGTGCTCCCCTTCAGCTAAACATTGGCTAACAAACGCTTTCACACGTTCATCGTTAGCTTGCACACAATCCATGGGAACACGTTTTTTAATGGTACGACGTTTATTATTTTTTAATTTTACCTCCATGAAACCCATGTTCGATTCAACATAGCGGCGAAAGCGCACTTTACGACGATTCAAATGTCCATTGTGATGAGCGTGATAAAATTGCTTAGTAGGTGTATCAAAGTAAGTGGTTTCATAGGTGAAAATACGTTTATTGTTTTCACACAACACACTGTAGTCTCGCGACAACGCTTTTAAAATACCGAAAAGATACTGCTTAGGAATAAGGTACTTGGTATCTATCCTATCCATTAACGCAGCGCTATTTTGCTTTGCAAGATTATGACTATCTAAAGCTTGCAAACTTTCTTCTAAAGATTCTTTTATGTCATTTGGTGATGGATTATTTGAGTTAATTCCAGAATGTAAACCATGTTTATAAAAAGCATGGTTTGACCCTAGCATTAACGGATCTAATGCACCGCCATTAGGTATAGCAGCCACTGACGTTAACGCGCCGTGAGCTGCTTGATACTCTAATGGTTCTAGGGTCATGGCTAATGCAGTGACTTTATTCATGATCTGTATTCACATACCTTCCCCAATTACTGATCGCTAATATCTAAGATGCCAATGGTTGCGTTAATTGAACCTTTAATGGGGCTATCAGCGCTGCCATCACCGGCCAGCTCCAGACTAATGGTGCCGGTACTGCCTGCTCCCATGTAAATGATAGGAATGGATGTATCAGTGAATGCTTTAAATAGCATCATATTGGTAACAATACCGTGCAAAGCATGATCGCCAGGAGTGTAACTAGGACTTTCTATAAATACTTGCAGAGCATAAGGCTGGTATAACGGGGGCGCACCAGCACCAATGAGTGTTAGGTTCACCACACTAGGTAAAGTACTTTCATCTAATTTGTAAATGAGGCTATCTGTACCGGCAAAGGTGACTAAGTTCATACTAGCCACGATAGTCTCCCCCTGCGCATTCGTGAACGTAAAAGATCCTGTACCATTACTGTGAAAATTCGCTGTAAGAGCAGTAGTAGGCGCTGGCTCATCACAATCTTGTGCCACATCTTCCAATAAATATTCTGTTTGCTCTGGCTCTAAACCATTCATAGCACTTTCTAAACGCGTACGCTGGCTTCGGTATCCCAGACCTTCATGCCCTGCAATAAATACTTTCATGGCATCATCGGCTTCTTCAGGTGCTCCCGACACTTCACGAATGGCATCCACCTTGGCCAGAAGATCCGCTTCATTCCAGTGATCGGTTAAAAGCTTATTAATTTCATTGAAATACTTCTGGCGGGTTTCATCAATGGCATACAAACGAGAGGCAATGCTCAGGTTTTTATACAAGGGACCACCATTGGGTTTGAATACATTCACCCCCGTAAAAGCGGCATCGGTTCCCCACGGAATAAAATGAAACAAATCATCTGTAGGGTCGTGATAAATATAATAGTTATTGGTGTTGCCTGTGGCTGAATCCCAGTGACCAATTAAGGTTTCCACGGCCCAGTATGTAATGAATTCATCTAGGGCTAATTTACTGGGTAAATTAGCCAACATGTTTTCATCATCCATGGCCAAAATATTAGACAGCTCGCTTAAATCGCTGCGATCGTTTTCAGTTTTATTGGTTTTTAATTCAAACTTATCGTTTAAATGGCTGCCAAAATCTGCCACTTGTCCTTCGTATAAATTGCCACCCTTATCATCGTAATTCCGCTCTAAAAAGGGTTTCTTAATACTTTCTACTTGAGAATAAACCCCAAGGTCTTCACCGTTAATAACCACGTGGGCAAGATTACATCTTGGTGCCACTAACCCTGCGGCACGATATAAATCGTAAGCCATACATTGGTGAGTGTGGCTGGGGTCTTGGCGGTCGTTATTCAACGTCATGCGTTTCATGGTCTTATAGGTACGGCCATCGTCATGGGTATCAAAATTCAATTTAATGGAGGGGCGGCTACTGCTAATGGAACCTAGGTAACCTTTCTTACGAATGGCCACATTATCCATTTGGGTGCCATCAATATTCACCGTGGCTTTAAAATCGGTGAATTCAAAATCACTGGAAGGACACTCGCTAAGGGCAGTGTTTAAAGTGCGCCCTTCACTTCTAAGCTGTGCAAAGTCGGCGTCAGGCATGTCCATGTACACTTGAATGAGGCGACTACGGTCAAATACATCATCGCTCACTTCACCAATGACTTCTGGCACCACAAACTCGCGCTCTCCATCATCAGGGGCTTCAAAGTCACTCCCGTCGGTTTCTGTGGTACTGCCCGATCCGCAGGCCACACAAAACACCAATGCGCTAACACTGGTTAGTAGCGGTTTAATCCACTCTTTACTCATAGCCATTCCTATTATTTTTATGATGGCGGCTTTGCTCTAGCACGCCAAAAATGCCCAGTACTTTGAGCTTTAGCATAGGAGAATGACAAACAAGGTGAAGCCTACAAAAGAACCATTGGCCCCGTGAAAAGTGTGACGTGCATCACACTTTAGTGTCATTTGAAGCCAAATACTCACTACTTTGACTACAAAACATACAACCCAATTAAATCCCCATCAATATTGCTCCACTGAGTCACCCTGCAAATCATAAGATCAGCCGATATTTTCCCAATCCCCGCTCTGCAAACAAAACGCAACCATCGTTTACTATGCTCATAACACCATTAACAATTGAGAAGGCCCAACTTTACACAAGACAAGCTTTGCTCAACCAGTAAAAATCAGCTCACAACGGAAGCCACATGCTCTATTATCACGATCCACAAAATGCGAAATCTTATGCGGCCATGTGCGAAGGCTATGATGCCTCGGCACAGTTAGAAATATTGTCTAAGGTACTGCCCCGTGAAGCGACAGTATTAGAATTAGGCTCGGGCCCTGGCAACGACTTAAAACTGCTCGCCGCGCGCTATGAGGTAACAGGTTCTGATTATTCTCCAGCTTTTGTGCACATGCTAAAAGCGCGCTTTCCCAATCAAACAATACTCAAACTTAACGCCATATCCATTGCCACCGATGGTTTATTTGATGGCATCTACTCCAATAAAATTTTGCAGCATTTAAACGATGACGAACTAGCCGATTCTTTTCGTCGGCAGGCGCAATTACTTAACCAAGGGGGAATTGTGTTTCACTTAATCTGGCGCCACATAGAATCTCCAGGGGGAGACAATGATTTGTTGTTTAAGCCGCGAAGCTTAAGCCAGATGACCGCGGCTATGGGAAATGATTTTGAATTATTAGAAGCACTGGATTTTGGGGAATTTGAAGATGGCGATTCCCTTGCCATATTGGCACGCAAAAAATAAAAAGAGTTTGCATTTATGCAAACTTTGATCGACAAGCATTACATACCTAGAGCATGAGCACCTCTAGGTAACATTGAATTTATTGACGTTTATTAAACTGCAAAAGAGCCTCTGTTCGACTGCCCACTTGTAATTTACCGTAAATATTTTGTAAGTGGCGCTTCACAGTAGATACCGACAAATTTAAGGATTCGGCAATTTCCTTATTACGAAAGCCATTGCTTAACAAACCCAACACTTCTAATTCACGCTCGCTCAGTTGCTCGATCAAATTAGATTGGTCCATGGCCGCTGGTTTTTGCGTAAGGTGATGTGACTCATAATTTGCCAGTTTTACGGCTTCTTTATTGGGCTTAGGCTCGACACTGGGCTTGGGCTCATCACTGTAATGTCGTGCTTGGCATATGGATATTTGTGCCATGAGCATTTCACAGTAATCCACTTCTATCCCTTTGCTTATGGCCAGCATCAGTAAAGGCTTAACAATGTCGCTACCATCAATAACCAAGTTAATATAGCCACACGGGGCGGCTAGATGAAGGGCCTTTTCAAAATGCTCTAGGGCTTTATCCATATCAGAAAAGCCCATGTTAATTTTGGCAGCCAATAAGTGGCAACCGATGGTGCGAGCCAATACACCTCTGCTGTGACTGCTTTTTTCAATCTCGGCCAAATGCTCGCTCATGTCTTGGCCCATCATCATCTTGCCCACCGCATATATCAGCTTTTCATATTCTAAGCGCAACAAGCAATTATGTTTGTCTAAATTAGGCTCATTATCGGCCAATAAAATAATAGGAAAGAAATTACCATTTCTTAATTCAATTAAGGCCGACAAGGTATTCGAGTCAATGAGTGTTGAAAAATTAAACTCCCCCGGTGCACTGCCTTCAGGAAAATGGCTTGCTTCAAAATTTTTAAGTTTTTCAAGTGCCTCTAATGCCTGCTCTTTTAAACCACTGATACTGAGCAACTGAGCATGAGCATGATATTTACTAAACAGGGTTTCTCTTGGTTCTTCAAAACTATCTGAGCGCTTTAATAAGACATGATATAGTTGCCACGCGGTGTCTAACTGGTTTAATTCTATGTAAACACTCATCATCACCAAATAAACCGTCGATACATTGGGAATATTTAATAGCGATCGTTTTTCTAACCAATCAAGGTGCTTCTCACCGAGTTCAAGGGCTAGTGTCAATTGCCCATTTAAACTTAAAGCCGGTAATAACCAGCAAAGTGTCGAGACCACACAAGATCCATCATCGGACTTTCTAGCCATGTCTAAAGCGATGCGCCCGTGTTGAATACAATCGCTAATTTCATCTTTATTAAAGGCATCGGCGGCGGCCCCGTAATAGGTCCAACAAAGTAACTGCTGATTTAATTCATGGTCGCTTTGCAAACTTATTTTTTGAATGTCTGAATCTAGCTGCTTGGCTCGTGCACCATCCCCATGAAAACGCGCTACTTGGCTTTGCATCACTTTTATGCCGGTGCTTAATAGCTCAAGGTCTTCTTCACCACTTAAACCTAGCTCATCAATAATGCCTGAACGGGCAGCCTGATTATCCTTGGAGTGTTGCTCAACGAGCTGCAATGCCTCTTCTATGTAATCAATATATATTTGTGCATCTTTATATTGATAAAAATGCAAATGAATCACTGCTTTTAAAATGGATAAATGCGGCATTTTTTTAATGACCTGCACCGGAAATTCAGCAAGGTTGAGCGATACTTGATCGTGGTGGCCAAGGTGATTGGTAGATGGGTATAAAAGGCGCATGATATGGGCAGCGCTGTGGTAATGTTCAAGTGATAAAGCTAAATCCAACGCTTGTGGGTAATCTCCATGCTCCATGAGCCATTCATAAGCCCGTTGTTTTATGAGTTTAAATTCAGCTGTTTTTTTAACCTGGCTTAGCAGCCACTCTTGAAACAAACTGTGCAATCGGTACCAGTTTTGCTTAGCATCCAACACCACCACAAACAAACCTGATTCAAGTAATTCATCTATGAGTCTCTGACTATGATGCAACTCACCATTACTGCCTTTAAGAAGATAATCGCTCAGCGCCACATTAAAACTGTCCACCACAGACAGAGCCAGTAGCAGTTGCCTTAAATCTTGGCTTAATTGTAAAAACACTTCGTCAAACAAAAAATCGGATAAAAAATTATCTTGATGAAATCCACCAGCATTGGATTTATTTAAAGCCTCAATATTGGCATTGGATTTAAGCGCCAAACCCGCCAATTGAATGGCAGCGGCCCAACCTTCTGTTTTTTCAAATAACCCCAAAAGCTGGCTTTCGTTAAGGGTTAAGGAAAGTTTCGTTTTAAGAAATTCATCCACCTGACTGGCATCAAATGCTAAATCTTGCGTAAGCAATACATTGGCTTTTAGCTTTGAGCGGCGCCCCGGAATTCTAAGGCTGGGCAAATTACGAGAGGTGATAATGACATTTATCCAACTGGGCAGGTAATCTAAAAAGCGGTTGAAGGATTCAAGTATTTTTACGTCGGTAATGTGATGAAAATCATCAAACACCATGACTAATTTTTGCGGGCGATTCCATTTACGGGTGAGTTTTTCTAAAGACTCTAATAACGCATCGCTAATAGTCGAAAAGTCTTCAATGTAGCTATTTTCTAAAAATAACTCGGCCCTTTCACTCACCGATTCATCAATGCGTTTTAAACCCGCACAAACGTACAACCAAAATGAACTGGCCATATTATTTTTAGCATCAATCGAAAACCAGCAATAACCGCAATCAAAGTGATTGATCCAATCCACCACTAAGCTGGTTTTTCCGTAACCCGATGGCGCGGTTATGACCGTGAGGTTTTGCTGGCTGTAATCATTTAAGCGAGAAATTAAAGCGTGGCGGCTCAGTAGTGAGTCGGCACAGGGCATAGATAACTTGCTTTGCAGTACTGAGTAATTCATCCGTTAATTTACACATCATTCATAAACTAACGGCTACCTTACCACATCTATTTTACAGGCACATAAATCAGCCCTGTTCCGTTACCACTTACCATTAGCCTCCCATGACGCCAGGCACACCATAGTACTGAGCATTCGTGATCCAAAATACCGACTCGCCACTGCCCCCTATCTCGGCCGTTTTAACATGGTAGTGATAAATACCGTCTTCAAATTCTGCGGTGCAATGGCTATGACCGTTATAGGCATCTATGGTGCTAGCGTTAATACTGGCCCCTGTGCAATCTTGTTCGCTACTGCCCACCGGCCCATAAACAGGAAAGCCATCTACCAAAAAGCCAATGAGTAGGCTGGCGTTGTTTCCTGAGTCTTCTAGCCAATTATAAGTGGTGCCATCAACGGTTTTTTCCACTGCCGTAACATCGCCTGCTAGATCACGTATTAAACAAACTGGATCCACATGATAGTGATACACACCTTGCTGTTGTGGGTGCCCTGAGCATTGGTCAAAAGTAAATAATTCTTCAGTAATTTCATCCCCTGGTGCGGCGTTTTCATTAAAAAATGACACGCCATTAATGGCTAATCCTATGGTGGCGTATGGGGTGTCGGTTTTGTTAGTGGCAGCAACTGGTGTGATGGGCATTTTCATTACCAACACCAGCTCCTCAATCATATTGCCCCCGGCCGACCCTAAGCGTTGCGTACCATCATAAACTGCGTCGTATTTGTGGGTGTTGGTTTCATAATCAAACGCTTCATGGTGATGATTGGATTCATCAAAATACACCGATTCATGCTCGGGTTGGTTAGTGGTTTCCACCACCATGTAGTCGGCATCACCGTCGCCATTAGTGTCTTCGGTGCAAACATATACTATATATTCGCTATTAGTGGTGGTGTACTTTTCAAGAGCCGTTAAATAGTTTGCAGGTATCTCGCTTAAATCAGTGCCGCCAGTACACACGCTGGCCGCATTGGTGGCCGCGCCTAATTCTTCAGGCCCAGCGCAGCCCACCAACAACATGCTTGATAATACAACACCATACATGAACGTGTTTATTTTTTTCATAGTGCCTTCACCTTATCTTTTAAATGCTTTGCTCACTTAAAAAATAGAATTCATATTAATCACAAGGGATACTTGCTCAGCCTGAACTCAGTTAAACACCACACTGTGCATCTATTGTGCAGCTAACAGGCAAGTTTTAAGGAAATTAAAAAACACATGAAAAAGCAGTTCACTAGACATAAAAAAACGGCCAAGCTGGACGAGTGCGAGACCGTTAAAGGGTGCGTCAATCTACTGTATTAACATTACAGTTTTATAAAAGCCTTCCCATCCTTGGTATGGCTTTGAATACAATTTTTAGCTCGCTATCTATTCCTCTATCTACCAACCTTTATCTATTCCCTCCTATCTTTCAGCTCTTATCTACTCAAGACGCCGGGCTCACCGTAATACTGAGTATTGGTCACCCAGAAAACCGATTCTCCTGTGGCACCCACTTCTGCGGTTTTAACATGATAGTGGTAGATGGCCTCACTAAATTCTGCGGTGCAATGACTGTGACCGTTGTAACCATCAATGGTGTCGCTACTCACGGCTTCTGCGTTGCAATCTGTTTCGCTATTGCCCACTGGCCCGTATACCGGAAACCCATCGACCAAGAACCCCACCAGCAAACCCGCATTGGTGCCTGTGTCTTCTATCCAGCTGTAGGTTTTTCCACCTTCTGTATGGGTAGCCGTTGTGACTTCACCCCCTAGGTCACGAATTAAACACACAGGGTCCACATGGTAATGATACAAGCCGCTGCCTTGAGGGTGACCTGAGCACTGGTCAAAGGTAAATAACTCTTCGGTAATGTCATCACCCGGTGCGGCATTTTCATTAAAGAAAGACACACCGTTAATGGCCAAACCTATGGTGCCGTAGGGGGTGTTTGTTTTGGTGGCGGCAGCGCTTGGGGTGATGGGCATTTTCATGATCACGGTTTGCGCTTCAATCATGTTGTTACCGGCTGCCCCTGTGCGCTGACTGTCATAAACGGCATCGTACTTGTACTTGTTGGTATCAAAATCAAAGTCTTCATGATGATGATTGTCGTCTTCGAAGTAATAGGATTCATGTTCTGGCTGGTTGGTACTTTCAACCACCATGTAATCTGCCTCTCCATCGTTATTGGTGTCTTGAGTACATACATACACTGTGTATTCGCTATTGGTCGTGGTGTACTTCTCAAGGGCAGCCACATAATTGGCAGGGATATCGCCTAACTGAGAACCTGTGGTACAGATCTGTGCGTCTACCACTTGCTCTTCCTCGGCTGCATCATCTTCAGCCGTGGCATCGTCGTCTCCTGACACATCACCTTCATCTTCACCTGTTGCGTCATCTTCCTCAGCAGCGTCATCCTCTCCTGTGGCGTCGTCTTCGTTAGAAGAGTCATTGTCTGCCGCGTCATCTTCTTCTGTCGTGTCATCATTCCCTGAAGAATCGTCTTCACCTGAAACATCGCCTTGCTCTGTGCTGTCATCTTCGTTTGATGCATCGTCTTCACTTTCACTGTCATCGTCAGCTGTTGTGGATTCTTCCTCGGTGCTTTCATCACTGGTAGACTCTTCATTTGCCTGCTCTTCACTCACTTGAGTGTCTTCTTCTGCCTGCGTCAGTCCTTCTTCAGCCCCACAAGCACTTAGTAACAGAGTTGTGAAAGCAATCATAAATAACTTATTCATAGGGGCCTCTTGCTGTATTCAGTTGCGTTTAATCAACGCTTTTTATAAAAAGATTATAAAATTTAAATTACTTAACAAATATGCAAGAAATAAGGCTTTCATTGGACAGGCATCACATTCCCAGTAAAAGATAGGGTTATAAAAGGACAGCCCCCATTAAGGTTCGTTTAAATTACTCCATGCTTAAAAGGGATTCACGAGTTTGCTGAAACACACCCTCACATTGTGTTAATACTGCGCATAGACATTTAATGCGAAAAACAGCGCGCTAAACACAAAGATGGAGATCCCATGAGTAATCACTGGCTAGTGCCTAGCCCCCACACCCATGCCATAAAGGTCAATAGTGAGCACATCGATGTGTTAGGGCATGTGAATAACTGTGAATACCTTAAATGGATGGAAGCCGTGGCGTGGAGCCATTGCGAAAAACTCAATATGAATTTTTCTGTTTGGCAAGAGCTAGGGTATGCCTGGGTGGCCAGACACACCGAGATTGATTATTTATTGCCCGCTTTTGAGCACGACACCGTCATTGGTGGCACTTGGATTACCGAAAATGATAAACGCATTTCCATGAGGCGCGATTACCAGTTTATTCGTGAGTCTGATGGCAAAACCTTAATCACCGGTTTTACACGCTGGGTATGCGTAAATTTAACAACCGGTAAGGCGTGTCGCATGCCTAAAGAATTTGCTGAGAGTTTTGATGTGGACGTAAATTAGAATCATTCATACTTTAACAATGCATTCAATAAAGACACCCTAATAAGTTGGCGTAAATTAAACCTAAAAGAATGAAAAAAATTTAAAAATAAGTCACTGACTGACCGATTTTAACTAATATAAAAATTTATTTTCTGATCTATACTTGCTTCATGCATGTAACTCTTAAGCACATACTGGTGGTCGATGACAACCCAGCCAACTTGCTCCTAACACAACAAATGCTGAAGCAGCAATATCGGGTAAGTTGTGTTGAGTCTGGTTCTGCGTGTCTTCATTTCATGGAAGAAGACCCTGCCGACCTCATTTTATTAGACGTCAGCATGCCGCAAATGGATGGCTACCAATGCTGCGAGAAAATCCGTCAGCACCCAGATTTCAGTCAGGTACCGATTATATTTTTAACTTGTCAAAACAACCCAAATGCCGAGTCGAAGGGCTATGAAGCTGGTGGTACCGAATACATCACACGCCCCTGTGAGATTCAAGACGTCATTAAGCGAATACAACATCACCTGCACATATCACAGACTTAAGCCTAACCTTAGCTTTCAAAAGTCAGCCATTTTGCTAGTGGGAATCCCACTGGCCCAAGACTGTCTTCGCCCTGGTATTTAAGACTAAAAAACACATTCTTAAGAACCAAATACAATAACCTCTCCTCACAAATCGAACATAACTAAACACCAATTCGCCCAATAAAAAACATGGCCTGTACAAACATTTAGTCTAATCTCATAAGTAGCCATAAATGTTTTGTAAAGGATAAGCATGGAGCGCGGCAAGCAAATCAAAATAATGATTGTTGGGGATAATCAGCAAAACATTGAAGAAGTGGTGCGTTTATCGTCGTCTCCTATTATGGTGATTCACCAAGCCATGGACAGCGAATGGGCCATAGAGCAATTTGACCGCACCCCTTGTCATGTATTGGTGCTATGCCACAGCCAAATCGCCAATGCCGAAAATTTTTACAATAGCTTTATCATGTTTAGCGCGAAAGCCATGGAGACCCCCCACCAAACCATATTGTTATGTGACGGCAAAGATTCAGCTACGGCCCATGCCATTTGCAGTAAACAATCTATGGATGATTACGTTATCTACAAACCGCTCTATGACGTTCACAGAGTCCGATTCTCCATTAGTTTAGCCATGGATAGATTAGAGAGTAAAAATTACAAAAATATAATAGAAGAGCGCCTAACCAACATGGTGGGCAACATGGGTGAAATAAAAACCAATTTAACTGAGCAAATTGAAAAGGTAAGTCACTGCCAAAGGATTATGTCTACCAAGGAAGACAACACTGAAGATATTTTAGAACAAGGTATTTCTCGAATTAAAGAAAAACTAGACAGCTTACATAATGATGGCGTTATTAAGATCAATGACGAATCAAAATTCACAGAGGAATACACCCGAATAAAGGAAGAGTTTCTAGATGAGAATAAAGCGCTCATTGATGAAAATTATGATTTATCTTGGATAGATGAAATTAAGTCTGATTTTTCAGATGTCAGAAATAGCGCTTCAGAGGTGTTAGATAAACAGCAAAGTGATAGCCAAGTAGGCGCCAAAAAAATACTGATTGTTGAAGATGAAGTCGTTAATCAAAAAATGATGGAAATGATGCTAAGCCGAGAAGGCTTTTTAGTTGAAGTGGCGGGTGATGGCATAAGTGCACTAAATATAACTGAAAATTGGATGCCAAACATCATTCTAATGGATATAAAACTACCCAAGATGAATGGCCTTAAGGTGACTCAGAAAATAAAGTCAAACCAAAAATTCAAAGAAACGCATATCATTATGTTAACCGGTCATAGCGAACAAGCCGTCGTTAAAGAATGTTTGAAATCAGGCGCCTGTGACTTCATTGTAAAGCCTGCCAAAAAAGAAGAGTTACTTGAGCGCATCGCTGACATATACAATCACAAGACTGCGATATGAAAAGATTCACCAATAGCACATTATTCTTATATTTGATCCCTGCCCTGTCGCTCTTTCTGACTGCATCTCTTCTTGATATAGAAACCCAGCTTGATGTAATTGAATTTTTATCTGCATATGAAGTTCTAGGGCTTAATTACATTCATAGAATCTTAATATTACTGCTTTTACTCATCACCTCATTGCTATTTCTATGGCCATTAAACAAAAAACTTTCAAGACTGGAAGAAAAACATAAAAATTTGAGCAAATCCAATTATCAGCAACATCAATTATTTAACGAACTAAGCGATGCTATTTTTATTGTTGATAAAAAACAAAAAATAATTGAAGTGAATGATGCGGGGAGTATTTTATCAGGTCAAAGCCATTCACTTTGCATAGGCCATTACTTTAAAGACTTAGAATTCATAGGCAACCAAACTACCAAGGATAAAATTAGTCGCTGCATAAGCAATTTAAAAGAATCAGAGACCCAAAAGAAAAACATAGACATCAGCAACAATGCAGGCAAGAAATATGAATTCACATTTAAGCGACTACCAGATAACACAGAAAACAATTTATATTGCATTATTAGTGGCCGTGATGTTTCCGATATCATTAGCAATAAAGATGAAAAAATTGAACTTATAAAAAAGCAAAACATACAGCATAACAATATGCTAGAAAATAGCTTTTCAGAGCTGATTGAAGTTAGCCCCATGGCCATTATAAAGTTTAATGAGAAAGCTAAAGTTACACGATGGAATTCATCGGCTGAACAAATATTTTCAATTAGAAGGGAAAGCATAATAGGTAAAAGCGTTGCGAGTATATTTGCTCAAAAAAGTGATCACATAAATGCATTTAGGAAGTGCGCGGGCTCAAAAACTAAAACAAAATTACGCCTTGAAAACATACGAAATGGTGAACGCATATTTTGCGATTGGTATATGACGCCTAATTTTACTGAAGAGGGCAAGCTACTGAATATTATCGCCATGGTTCAAGATGTAACAGAACAAGTGAATACTTTTAGTGTACTGAGCGACAGTGAAACACGAGCCATCATTGTTAAAGAGACGGGGTGGTCGTTCTCTCATTCTAACAATTTAAAGGAAGGCCTAGACATTCTGCTGGCCAGTCTTTCAAAATACATTAAATGGCCCATTGTACACGCCTATATTATTGAAGACTTATCTTCCAGCCACCTTATTCCCCTAAACAAATGGAGCAACGATGAGCCCGAGCAGTACCCAGACTTTGTGTTAGCCACCCAAGACAGACAGTACAACATAGATGAGAAGCTAGTTGGGTTAACTTTACGATCTGAAAAATACCTATGGGCCGACGAAGACAAATTAAAAGAAAGTGAGGATAGAATTACCCATGAACCCCTAAAAACTGGGCTTTACTATCCCATTCAAGTGTGGGGCAGAGTGACTGCGGTGGTAGAGGCATTCCATACAGAAGATTTATCCAAAAACATTGAAATATTGGACCTATTAGAGCAGCTCACCAACCACCTAGGGCTAAATTTAGAAAGATCGGAGTCAGAAAAAGAGCGGGAAAATTCAATTTTAAAATTAGATCAAAGAATGAAGGAAGCTAATTTTTTATATTCAGCCCTGAATATCATGTTTAACGCCGACTATGGCGTCGATGATGTCATGTATGTGGTGGTGAATATGATCACCACCGCCATGCGCTACCCACACCTAGTGTGTGCCAAAATTGAACTATTTCCTCAATTTTATGAATCGGGAGGCTGGCAAGAATATGATATCCATCACAAGCAGGGAATTAAATATGGCGGATCGGTAATAGGCCAAATTCATGTTTCCTATAAAGAAATGTCACAACCCACAGAAGAGCAGTGCGTTAATGCCGATGAAATTAATGTATTGGAATCACTGGCCAATCAAATTTCGGCTTACGTTGCACGTAAACGCACTCAGGACGAACTTGAAAAAGCCAAAAATCTAGCCGAAAGCGCCAACCAATCCAAGAGTGATTTTCTCGCTACCATGAGCCATGAAATACGTACGCCTATGAATGGCATAGTGGGCATGATTGACCTGATGCAATACACCGAGCTGGACAGTGAGCAGAATCAAATGCTCTCTACTGTTCGAGATTCCACCTTTTCGCTGCTTCAAATTATTAATGACATTCTTGATTTTTCTAAAATTGAAGCCGGCAAAATGACATTAGAACAAACCACCTATAATTTATATGAAGTGGTGGACAGTGTTGCGGAAGTTTTATCTAGCAACGCAGCAGAAAAATCACTTAAGTTACAGGTGAGAATAGATAATGAAGTGCCTGAGTATTTGCAAGGAGACCCTGTTCGGGTTAGGCAAATTTTATTTAATTTGATCGGCAATGCTATTAAATTCACCAAGAGCGAAGGCGTAAAACAAGGCAGCGTTTATATTAGAGTATCCCTAGATGCCGACAATAAAGATAGCTCACAGGTAAGCTTACATATTGAGATCTCAGATAACGGCATAGGCATGTCTCCCAAGGCACTAGAGAGTCTCTTTAAACCATTTACCCAAGCCGACACAGCCACCACTCGAAAATACGGTGGAACCGGCTTAGGCCTATCTATATGTCTGCATCTAGTCAAACTTATGCAAGGTAAAATAGATGTAGAAAGTGAAATTGATGTGGGGTCTAAGTTCCATGTTTACTTAAAATCAGAGGCCATTGAAAGTGAGGACACCTATAACCCTCCTAATTTGGAAAATAAAAGTATTTGTTTAGCGCTTAAATTTCCTGAACAAATTGAAATATTGTCTCATTATTTAAAAATGACCAAGGTGGAGCAACAGGTCTGTAATGATTTAGATGAAATCGTAGAGCTGGCCGGTAAATGTCAGCAAGCTCCCTGTCTTTATATCATTGGTAGTGGTTGGCCATGGGCAAAAAGACGTGAGAAATATCAACAATTAAAATCTTCAAATAAACTGGTTAATGCCAGTGTATTAATACTATTGGATCACGGTGAACGCATCGATATGGAAAAAAGCGATGACTTAATATTTTTAAGAGTGAACCCTATTAGTAAAATACAGTTTTATAAACGAATCGATTCTGTCATTAATCAAGAAGCACTTAACACTGTGGCGGTCGCCAACACCATAGAAAAAAACAAATTCAGTATAAAAATTCTTGTGGCAGAAGATAACTTTACCAACCAGCAGGTCATTAGGCGCCAACTTAGTATGCTGGGTTATGAATTTGATATGGCCAATAACGGTGCCGAAGCTTTGACAATGTGGAAGGCCGCTAAATACGACATAATATTAACCGACATGCATATGCCAGAAATGGACGGTGTGGAGCTCACTAAAGCAATAAGGGATATCGAATCAAAAAATAACGGTCATATTCCTATTGTTGCCATCACTGCCAATGCCATGAAGGGTGAAGATGAGCGATATTTATCCATGGGAATAGACGATTATCTTGCAAAGCCTATTGAACTTAATTTGCTAAAAGAAAAACTCGCTTTTTGGTCAGAACAAATATCAGAAAAGAGCTCAATCAACAAAGAAGGCAATATGATGACTGATGATGATCAAGATAATAACACGCCAAAAGTAAGCGCGCTGGAACCTGAAAATAATACAATAGAACCTGAGCCTGAACCTGAACCTGAACCTGAACCTGAACCTGAACCTGAATCGATTAAATTAGAGACTGAAAACCTAGTGAGCCTTGAGAAACTAGCCAGTTTTGTAGGTGATGATATTGACATGCAGCATGAAATACTTAGAGAATTTGTCACGCCTTCTTTAAATACACTTAAAGAAATGCACCTAATGGTAAACGAAAAAAATACCCATGAAGCGGGGGAGCTTGCTCACAAATTAAAATCGGCCGCCAGACTCATTGGTGCTGATAACCTAGCTGACGTGTGCGTACAAATAGAAGAATTGAGCAAACTAGACAAGCTAGATTCTATTCAAACCCTGCTTCCTGACATGGATAAGTTTATGAAGTTAACCGTAAATTGTATCGAAGAGATTACTAAGCAGTAGAGGATAAAATTATTCTAATGGCAACTCAAAGTAAAACTTACTGCCGCCACTTTCACTTTCTTGGTGCTTAATACGACCATTATGGGCTTCAATAATTTTAAAGCATATAGACAAGCCCAAACCATGGCTACTTTCACCACCTGTTGTAGTATGTCCCAAGCGCTTAAAGGCCACAAATAATTGCTCTAACTGGTGACTTTCAATGCCAGGCCCCTGATCTTCTACAGTAAATGTTATTTTTTTATTTTGCTTTTCTAATGATATAAACACCTTCCTATCATGTGGGCTGTACTTAATGGCATTACTGAGAAGGTTATCGATAACCTGCTTAATTCTCACTGGGTCCACCTCTGCCATAAGGCTATCAGGCACATTTTTTATCAATACAATGGCTTTATCATTAGCGCTATCATCATAACTATCAACCGAGCTGATCACTACCTCGCTAAGATTTAAAGCCAGTTTATTCAATTCAAACTGACCTGACTCTATGGCCCCTATATCTAATAATTCACCCACTAAATTCTGCATACTTTTAATGCTATTTAAAATAATATCCAGCGGTTTAAGTAATTTATCTCCAGTGGGTAATAATTTAACCATACGATTACTGGCCAGTTGAATCACATTCAATGGGCTACGAAGGTCATGGGCTGCCATGGCTAAAAATTTGTTTTTTTCATCACTTAAGCGCTCTAGCTCACGAATGTGATCAATTAATTCAGCTCTTTGATTAATACGATTACAAAACTCTTCAGGATCAAATGGCCGATATATAAAATCATTGCCAAAATTCTTAAGAAATAGCGCCGATAGTTTGCGGTCTTTTTTACTGGAAACACCAATAATCTGGCAGCGCTCGTTTTTGTTTTCCTTCCTCACTTTAGCGCACAATTCATAACCCATAATATCAGGTAAATATTGATCAATAATGACAATATCGGGCTCATGGGAAAGCATAGTAAAACATTCATCGCCACTGCCTGCAGATATCACCGAGAATGCATGATTCCTAAGCAAGGCTGTTAAACTATTACGGGCGCTGACGCTATCATCTACCACCAGAATCCTGATGAATTGATTTCTATATACGCGCTCTAGCAGGCTAGAAATATAGCGAATACTCGCTGCACCAGACTTATTCACAAAATCGATGAGGGTTGATGACGAGAATTGTTCATATATGTCAGGATCATCATTACCGGTAAATACGATAGATGGAATATCATATTCCGTAGTTAACGCCAAACCCGCCCCTAACTCATGACCAGGAAGGCCAAGATCAACAATCGCCGCAAAGTATTCATGGCTGTTTTCTAAAAAGGACTTGGCCTTTTCAATGGTATCGGCCACATCACAATGAAAATTATTGTGGTTCAACAAGTGCTTGGCGACTATATCGCCAATAAAGGCGTCATCTTCAATAACCAATATTTTTTCAGGCATTTCTAAATAACACCACTTTTATTAGGGCTATATTATGAATGTAAAGGATAAATTAAGATTAGTAGAGGCCGGGTGATATACAATTGAAATAGACAGTTAAAGCTGGCTAAAATGAGCCAACTAGTAGGCGAGTTCAAAAAACATCAAACAGGCTATTTTTATTTAGTAAGGCAGTAAAAATCAGCTGATCTAAAAGATTATAATGCCAATTAAAGAGACCTAAAACTGATTGGCACAAACAAACTGCCATCCAGTCAAGCCTACACACTGCCGAGCGGAAATATAAAGCCTAAAAATACCTTTATTTAAGCCAATAAGGATTTTATCGAACTTAATAGCTCTTCCACTTCAAACGGTTTTTCGAACACACAATCAACCTTGAAATTTTTAACAAAAGACAAATAATCCTTGCCGCTTATTCTTCCGCCCCCTGACATGGCAATCACCTTTGGTGGATGCTCAGTATCCCTTCCTCCTAGGTTAATCACCACTTCAGTTCCATCCATATCTGGCATAACAATATCGGTTATCACAAGGTCTGGTTGCTCAGAATCCACCAACTTTAATCCTTGTTTACCATTATGGGCACTAAAAACTTGAAACCCTTCATCTTCCAAGAATTCAGTTAACGAGATATTTAAGTCAACATCATCATCAATTATTAATATTTTCTTCATGCCAGCTCTCACTATTGATACTAATCTAATAATCCATAATCGAAATCCAAGTTCCATACGTCATTTACACATAATTTAAATTTCTTGCTAACCACCCTTTCTAACATTACATAACGCCTCATATTCAAAGTACTCAGTTAACGTTTAGAATGAATCGGAAGCGTAATAGAAATACGTGCTCCCAGCTTATAACTAGCATCTACTTTTATGGTGCCTTCATGCTTTTTAATAATGCCATAGCAAAGGGACAACCCCAACCCAGTGCCTTTACCCACCTCTTTAGTGGTGTAAAATGGGTCGAATATTTTATCTTGTATTTCGGCAGGAATTCCGCTGCCGTTATCTTCTATATCAATGCAAACACTGTTGTCGTGTGCAATTACGTTTAAACAAATTTTCTTATTTGTATTAAGCTCTAATGCATGTAAAGAATTGGTAATTAGATTAATAACCACTCTTTGAAGCTCCAACACATCCGCCATAATCAATATACTTTCATTGGGCATATTTACTTCAAGCTCACATTCATTTTGTTTAATGGCTGGCTTAGATTGATTAACAGCCGCCTTAACCGCTTCTTGAATTTCGACTACTTCATGAGCTTGACTACCGATATCAGCATTGTGTGTATTTAATTGTCTAATAATCGTATCAATGCGCTCAACCTGCCCTTCAATGCGGCTAAGTTGCTCATACGCTCTCGTCGTCTTGGCTGCTTCAATGGATTTTCTGAGGCTAGTGCTCGTTATCTTCATTGCAGCCAGAGGCTGATTAATTTCATGGGCAATGCCTGATGATATTTCGCCTATGGCTGCCATTTTTTTTGCAGTATTTAATTTTTTTTCAGTTTCTTTAACCTGCTCGGTTCTATCTCTTACTATATTTTCAAGGTCTCTGGTATTTCTTTGAAATTTATAAACTAAGATAATCAAACACAATAACACCGTTAAAATAAGAATAACCGTCAAAATAATTAAGCCTCTTTTACCCTCTTCATTTTGTTCGTTTACTTTCTCTAAAGGGTGAATTATCTCCAACACCCCACGCACATCGCCTACTTTCCAATTGGATTTTGGCGTTTGCAAATGATCATTATGACAATTAACACAACCTGGCCGCATGATATCTGAAGTGGCGTAACGCAGTACTTTGCGCCCCTTATAGGTCACAAATTTAAAATAGTATGCTTCTGAGTTAGCACTCAAAAATTGCCAGGCATCATTTTGAAAATCATCTTTAAGGCCTCCTTCCTCTGTACGCCATGGAAATGGAAACGGACTATAAAGGTAAGTCTCTGCCCCTTTTAAATGGCTGCCTATGTGCTCACCTAGCTTCATGCTTAAGGTGGCAGGTAGAGGAATTGCGTATTTTAATTGAGAATAATCATGGCTTACACTGATGTCGGGGTGAGAGCGTATTCTTTCTACTACTTCAGAGGTGTAGATAGTTCGAAACTCTCTAAGCGCATCAGAGTATAATTTTGCACTTTCTAATGCCGCGGTTTGTACAATTTTAACTTGTAAAGTTTGAACATAGCCAAGTAAAAAAAACACCCCCGCTATGAAAATAAAAACCAAAGACAGTATCAGTTTTATTCCATGGATATTTCTTAGTTGAGCAAAGCGATTATTCATATTACTACTCAAATAAAAATACAAAAAATTTCGCTGGTGTTATTTAAAAGGTGTTTTCCAAAAAAATTCTGAATATAACTTATTAAGTATAGGAGATAACTGGCTACTATGTTGGAAATAGCCAGCCTGATAGATCCCATTCACTCTGCAATTAAAAAACAATAAAACCAAACATTTTGATATAAAAGGAGCTTATTGTTCCATTATTAATAATAAAGCCCCCATGCACTATAGGCAAAATCAGTCTAATAAATTCTTAAATTACCCTACAACCATAGCAATTCAATTCTATAATTTAGTCATCACCTTGAATTGGATTAACCATGATTCAGATAGATGTCGCTGACCTGAAAGTGGGTATGCAAGTGACTGGGGTAATTGATCCTAAAACAAAAGGATCAGTGAAGCGTTGCGGAGTGGTACGAAACGAAGATGTGATTCAACAGTTAAAGAATAAGGGCATCAAGCAAGTCTATATTAGCCACCTTCCTGACGAACAGCCGCTAGATACCAGTGTTACATTAAACGAAGCACCTTTAATTCATAAGAAACCTAATAATAAAGAAAAACAAACACCACACATTAAGGCCAGCCAATATAGTGCTTTAGACAGAGCCTTAAGCGAGTCTAAAAAAGTATTTGAAAATTATTCCAAAGTCATCAACAGCAATGGCCAAGTGGATGCTAATGAATCCATTCGCATTTCTAACTTGTTAACCGACAATATCATTTTAGATAAAGATTCTTTAATCTTACTCACCCTAGCTAAAAATCAAAATAGTGATTTATTTGAGCATTTGGTTAATACCGGCGTGTTAAGTGGGATATTCGCTAAAAGCTTAGGTTATGATAGAACCATCATACAGCACTTGGTTCTGGCGGGACTTTTTCATGATATCGGCAAGGTACTGATTCCCAAGCAACTCACTCATACTGCTTGTTTAAACCCAGAGCCATCGCCTCTTATCAAAGGTCATATCGCATTGGCCCGCGATATTTTAAACCGACAGTTTCCTGACATGCCCGCCATCAGCAAAACCGCTGCGTTACAAAGTTGTGAGCGTATCAATGGCAGCGGCTATCCAAGCGGTCGTTTTAAAAACGATATTTCTTTTTTTGCCAAAATCATTGCCATTGTGGATCAATTTGAAATGATTCGTAGCCAACAGGATATGGATTCTACTTTAATTGTCTTGAAAGCATTATTAAGCGAAGCCGATAAAAGCTTAAGCACCCCTTTAGTGCATCAGTTTATTAAATGCATAGGCAGCTACCCTCCAGGGACACTTGTGTTGATTCAACAGCATCAAACTCAGCGTTTAGCTCTGGTCACTCATTTTTACAACAGTGCTCCCACTAAACCCAAGGTTAAGGTTTTTTACAATGTAAATTCTAAACACTATATAAAAACGAAAAACATGGATCTTTCATCCCCCCATTGTGGCTTTTCTATTAAAGGTGCAAGCTCCCCTAAGGCGTTTAATATCGACATGTCAAAATTGTTAAATCAATACTTTTTTACCTAAATCGTTAAAGTGTTTATATAGCCATGAAGTAGGTTACCTATTTAGTTCATTAATATTTGATATAACAGTGCAGCTCCCCCTTACCTATAGTTAAGCTATACCCTTATGCCGGATAACCATGAACGTACTTGTAGTGGATGATGACCGCTTCATTCGGTTAATTGTAGAAGCATGGCTAAATGAAATGGGCCATGAGGTATGCACCCTAGATAACGCGTTTGATGCCATTCAACTTCTAAAAGAGAAGTCATTTGACTTTATAATTTGCGATGTTGAAATGCCCCTCATGAACGGTTTTGAGCTGGTTGAGAAAATAAGAAAAACCTCACTGACTTGGATACCCATTACTTTCATGAGTACCGTGTCTGACCATAGCTATTACGAAAAAGGCATTAAAGCAGGGGGTGACTTTTACCTAAATAAACCCTTAGATGAAATCATATTCACTGCCTTCGTAAAAGGCATTGAACGCATGTACGACATGAAATCTCAAATTGAGAATTTAAACCTTGAATTAAAGCGCCTACGGGACAATACCAACGACGGCATACTCACCATTACGGAAGATGGCATCATAACCAGCATTAATCGATCGGGTGCTTATCTGTTTGGTTATAAGATGAGTGAGTTACAAAACAAACACATTGATCATATTCTACCAAATAAATTTAACTCAAGAGCTGCGACAACAGGCAATATCTTGCAGTTTTCAAGTACGGTTCTTTCTGATTCAAGCGAGTGCGAAGGCCGCTATAAAGATGGCAGAGCAGTGCAAATTGATATGTCTATTACCAAAATTGAAAGTGAAAATCGCACGGTCTACACC
>OJDR01000085.1_pt1 | contig 40053 bp, 30 predicted proteins | sample 1593081 | NCBI WGS metagenome assembly OJDR01 (sample SAMN05416873, study PRJEB24817) | seawater metagenome | isolation source: Sea water | place: Canada:Atlantic | collected 2013-11
CTAGGCTTCTATTAAGAGAAACCCGTTACTGATGTAACGGGTTTTTTGCTTTCTGACGTTTGAAATAAAAAATTGCGACAATTGTGACATGGCCCCACCTGAGCCCTCGACAACTGCTCCTGCGTTGTTCTAGTGACCGACATCCTTGTAGGAAATTACAAGTATGAAGGCATATATAAGCGCCTACTTAATAGTACATACTGAAAGTTAAAATAAACGCTGAATACAAGGTAAGCGTTTATAAACAGTCGGCTGTGCAGTGGATTTTGCTATATTACTTTGGCGTATTTAAAATTACTTTGCTGCTAAATTTTTTCGCATCATATTGTTTTATAATATTTTCAATTGTCATAATGCCAAACATGACTTTATGAATAAAAGACTCTGAGCTCACAACGAGGTTAAAATTAGGGTGTTTTGACCAAACTTTTTGCAGTTTTGTATCTAACGCTATCGCCGCAGTTTCTGATTCATTTCTGATTGGGTTATTACTACGAATGCTTTCGCCTGATTTAGCCGCAGTTTCAAAAAAGATAACTGCGTCATAGCGTGAAAATTCTTGTTCTAATGAAGTGTTCATTTGATTAAAGAAGTCATCTTCATTGTCAGGCCAGTATGCTAAACCATCCAAAGTACCTCGGTCACATAAAATTATACATTCAGGGTAGGTAGCTCTTTGTATGTCTTCTAGGTTTTTCTGTAAATTAAATATTGCAATTTGTTGACTTTTTAATACCTTACTATTCGTACTGCGTTCAATACCACCACTAAATATCATGGTGGCAGACTCCGGCACTGATGCTATTTTACCGCTAAACTCACGCCTAATTAAATCCAATGCAGTGGTTTTACCAGCACCGGGTCCACCGGTTATTACGATTCTTTTTTTGATATGTAAATTGGTCATATGAAAACAGCAAAAAATTACCAGAATTATGTTTTAGCAGTATAAAAGTATTTAAGCTATAGAATATTTATATTTCATAATATAACTCACAATGCTTTCCAAGCATTAACTATCGATGCCGAAAATAAAATATTTATCAAATATAGTTAACTTAGATATGCTATGTTTTCATTGTGTTGGTCTACTTAGGTAGAGACTATCTTAATTGTGATAGTTTGAATGTTAATTTTATAAGTGTGAATGTTGATAATGAATATAGATGGAAAGCTCGCTGCTCAGCAGTTACGTGAACAGTTGGCTATAGAAGTAAAAGACTTGGAAGCTAAAGCGAATATTTGTCCTAAATTAGTTGTTATTTTGGTTGGGGACGATCCAGCAAGTCAAGTTTACGTTAAAAATAAAGTCAAGCAAACCCAAGAAATTGGTATGGTGTCAAATGAAATCAGGCTAGCTGAAGATACTAGCCAAGAAGTCTTGTTAGGGCATTTATATAAGCTAAATGAAGATACCAGTGTCCATGGCATTCTTGTACAGTTGCCATTACCTAAGCATATTGATGAAAGCGCTATTATTTCTGCTATTAGTCCAAATAAAGATGTCGATGGTTTTCATGCGTTGAATTCAGGGCGACTGTTTAATGGTGAACCAGGAGCGTTAGTACCTTGCACTCCACAAGGTTGTGTAATGCTAGCTAAGCAACATTTAGGCAATGATCTTTCTGGAATGCATGCGGTTGTCATTGGTCGTTCGAATATTGTAGGCAAACCCGTTGCTATGTTGCTGTTACAAGAAAACTGTACTGTGACTATCACACACTCTAGAACGAAAAACTTACCAGAGGTTTGCCAGCAAGCGGATATCCTTATTGCTGCCGTAGGTATTGCTGAATTTGTTAAAGCACACTGGGTTAAAGAAGGTGCAACAGTAATTGATGTTGGTATTAATAGAATAACCACGGATGACGGGAAAACCAAGCTTGTGGGTGATGTTGATTATAATGATGTTGTTGATAAGTGCGGTGCTATTACGCCTGTTCCTGGTGGTGTTGGCCCGATGACCATTGCTTGTCTATTAAAAAATACTATTACAGCTGCCAAGCAAAGTGTTAGTTAACCCCAACTCGGGTTAAGCGATTTTACTCAACAATACTATTCAAGCCCAATAGCTCGCTATTGCTTTGTAAAAGTGCCTTGTCAAACACTTAAATTTCATCATTGAGTCGTTGTTAGTCTCGTACTTAATTATCTTGTAAGAAAGACTAAAGCTTAGTTTTTCTTACTTTTTTAGTTAACTATCTGAATATAAATAAGTAAATGAAATAATCTTCTTTTTGAAATAATCTTCTTTTTAGTAAAGCACTTTGCTAATAGCACAATTTGTTCCAGTTAATATATTTCAAACTATGTCTGAGCATTGCAAACAATGTCGACATTGTTGTTTGACTCGTTTTTGTTACGGTTGATCGTAAGCCGGCTATCCATTTCGTAATCTGCTGTTATTTTCTAGTTATTACCCTTTAGGCCAATGTGTTTTTATTGGTTAATAACAAATCAAGTGGAATTACTCTATGAAGTTAACAGCAAGTGCTCTTTCTAGCCCGGCAGCAGTATCGGTTGGTGTAGCTTTAATTCTACTTGTTGGCATGTTGAGTTTATTTAAACTGCCAGTGCAATTGTTTCCAGATATTGAACGTCCACGGATCGCCATACAAACTTTTTGGCGCGCAGCATCGCCACAAGAAGTCGAGTCGGAGTTAATCGAGCCACAAGAGCAAGTACTTCGAGGTATTCCTGGCTTAAGTTCAATGAATGCGTTTGCTAACCGCGGTAGCTCTTTTATTAACTTAGAGTTCGGTGTTGATACCAATATGGAACAAACGTTAATTGAAGTGATCAGTCGCATGACTCGTATTCCGAACATTCCTCGCGATGCCAGACCACCTAGAATCATGCTGGGTGGTTTTGGCGGTGGTACACCCGCGTTAACCTATTTTTTCTTACAAACATTACCTGGCAATAGTAAAACTATTTCGGATTATATAGATTTCACTAATGACACCATCAGGCCACGCATTGAATCCATTGAAGGGGTTTCTAGTGTTGAAACCTTTACTCAGCAAAATAGAGAAGAGCTGCAAATACGTTTTGACCCCGTTAAAGCTGCGGAATACGGTATTCAAATACCTGAACTCATTGCATTAGTTTCAGAGTCAAATGATGTCTCAGGTGGTTTTGTTGATGTTGGTCGTCGCCAATATACGCTGCGGTTTAACGGAAAATATCGTGTCGATGAATTATCAGAATTAATATTAGAGTCGCGCAATGGCAGTAATATTAAATTAAGCGATGTGGCAACCGTAGAAGTACGTCGTAATGATAGGAAGAATTTGGCTGTACAAAACGGTAATCCTGCATTTTCTATGCGAATAAATCGTGCCAATGGCGCTAATGTTTTAGAAACATTAAATCGTGTTAAGAATGAAGTAGATTTAATCAACTCAGAGCTTTTGGCTGAACGTAAATTAGTGATGGTGCAATCATTTGACGCATCAGTCTTTATTTACCGCGCTATTAATTTGGTTACCGGTAATTTATTTGCCGGAGTTATATTATCGTTGTCAGTATTGTGGTTTTTTATACGACGCATGCGCGCGACGTTAATTATCGCCACAGCAATTCCAGTAAGTCTATTATGCACGTTTATTGTGCTTGAAATTACCGGTCGTTCTCTTAATGTTATCTCATTAGCTGGCTTAGCATTTGCCGTAGGTATGGTGCTAGATGCGGCGATTGTTGTGTTAGAAAATATCCTACGAATGCGTGATAAAGGCGCTAATAATCACGACAGTGCAGAGCAAGGAGCCGAACAAGTGTGGGGAGCACTATTGGCTTCAACCGCTACTACTGTTGCTATATTTTTGCCGGTGTTTTTCTTAAAAGACATCGAAGGCCAGCTATTTGGCGACTTAGCACTAACCATTGCTATTGCCGTTTCTGTTTCATTAATTGTTGCTGTTGTACTGTTGCCAGTGTTGGCAAAGTACTTTTTGAAGCAGAAATCGACTGAAGATCCAAATGAAAAAACCTGGCAACGAATTACTGCCTTTGTAATGAACATTACTCGCTCATCACAAAGACGCCTAACGGTCGCGAGTGTGTTACTGATTGTACCGATTATTATTACCTATATCGCAATGCCAACCTTAGATTATTTACCGCCAGTTAAGCGTGATGCCGTTGATGCTAACTTGCGTTTTCCACCAGGTGCAAATGTTAACACTATTGAGAAAGAAGTGGTTGAACCCATAGTCGCTCGTTTAAAGCCTTATATGGACGGCACAAAAGAACCGGCATTAAAAAATTATTACTTATTTTCTGGCCCTTTCGGTGGAAACTTGGGTGTTAGGGCTAAAGACCAAGCGAAAGTTGATGAATTGCTTGAGGTTGTTCGTAATGAAATATTGGCAGATTTACCCGATACCCAAGCATTTGCATCTCAGGGAAATTTATTCGGCGGCTTCGGTGGTGGACGCCAAGTCAGTGTGCATTTGCAATCTAAAGATACACGAGCGTTACAAAATACCGCAAGGCAAGGTATTGAATGGGTAAAAGCAGCCATTCCCGATGCAAGAGTACAAGCAAATCCGGGCACCGAAATGGCCGAGCCTGAGCTACGTTTAACACCGAATGATCGCAGCATTCAAGAGCAAGGTTGGAATCGTCAAGATCTTGGACGAGTAGTTAGAACCATGGGGGATGGCTTATTCGTTGGTGAATATTTTAATGGCAGTAAACGCTTAAACATGATTCTGCGTGCCCAAGGCTGGGATGATCCGGATAATTTAGGCGATGTTCCCGTGGTGACAGGAACGGGTTCCATTACTCAGCTATCAGAATTGGTTGATATTCAACGTACTGTTGGACCATCAAGATTAACCCGTATTGATGGTAACCGTACTATCACGTTAAATGTTAATCCGCCAGAAGGCTGGTCATTGGAGAGAACCATTGCGACATTAAAACGTGAAGTTGAGCCAAAATTAATCGCTAGTTTGCCGCTTGACGCTAATATTTTGTACGGTGGTAGTGCCGATCAATTGGAAAAAGCGATCAGTGTTATGGCGGAAAATTTTGCTTTTGCCTTAGTTATTTTATTCTTGTTAATGGCAGCCTTATTTCGTTCACCTAAGGATAGTGCTTTGGTGTTGATCACCATTCCATTAGCCACTGTCGGCGGTATTTTAGCATTACAAATACTCAATACTATGGTGTTTCAGCCGTTAGATTTATTAACCATGATAGGCTTTGTTATCTTACTTGGTCTAGTGGTAAATAATGCTATTTTATTAGTGAATCAAACTCGCCTTGCCCAGCAAAGTGGTAGTTCTCGTGTTGAAGCGATAGAACAGGCATTAACCTTAAGATTACGACCAATATTTATGAGTACGGCAACAAGTTTTTTCGGTATGTTGCCTTTATTACTGATGCCTGGGGCGGGTAGTGTGATCTATCGTGGTTTATCGGCAGTCATTGTTGGCGGCTTAGCCGTTAGCACGTTATTCACTATTGTTTTATTACCTTGTTTATTAAGACTTAGCCGAGAAGATTTCTTATTTGTTTTTAACACCAAAAGCCAACCTGAAGCGTCAACGAGAACTAAGTTAATAGCAGAGAAATAATAATTAAGTTTATGGAGATTATAATGAATAAATGTTGCAAGTTTATGAGTGTTATTACGTTAGCATCAAGTATGGTTGTTAGCGCTATGGCTGAAGAAAAAGAGCAACAGGGGCAATTAGTCAGTGTTGAAAGGGTTAAAAATGAGCAAGTAAATCCGACATTATGGCTACCAGGGAATGTTATTAGCCGTATGAATGCACCGATATCTGCCGAACAAACTGGGCAATTATTATGGATTGAAGATATCGGAACACAAGTCATTAAAGGGCAAGTTATCGCACGTATTGATAATCGTCATTTGAAGTTGCAAATATCGCGTCAACAGGCACAAATTAAACATTACCATGCTGATGTAGTGTATTTAACTAGTCAAAAACAGCGGACGTCAGCATTGAGTCAAAAAAATAATACCGCCATCAGTGAATTAGAACGTATTACTAAAGATTTAGCCATCGCTGAGAGTGAGGTTCTGGCGTTAAACATGTTAATCAAGCAGAGCGAATTAGCAATAGAAAAAACTGAGATAACAGCGCCATTTTCTGGCAACATCAGCCAGCGCTTTGCTCATGTTGGCGAGCTTATTAGTATTGGCCGTCCACTAGTGCAATTAGTCGATACAAATAGTCTCGATATTATGATCGCGGCTCCTATTGCGATAGCCCCTTTTTTAAAAAAAGGTGATAAGGTCTTAGTCAAATGGCGTAATAAATTGGTGGAATTACCGGTTAGAACATGGAGTCAGGCCGGTGTGCAATCTTCTAGAACATTCGATGTAAGATTAGACGCACAAAACTTAGCATTGCTTGCGGGCTCTGCGGTAACCGTATCATTGCCTAAAGAACAAGTTACTCAAGCGACGCTCGTTCCACGAGATGCGTTAGTCTTACGTGAAAAGGAAACCTTTGTTCTGACGGTTGATGCAGCGGGCAATGCGAAAAAAGTGAATGTTTTAGTTGGTCAAGGTAGTGGCAATTGGATTTCGGTATCGGGTGCTATTTGGGCTGGTGATGAAGTGATCATTCGTGGTGGTGAGCGTCTACAAGAAGGCCAAAAAGTTAGAATGGGGGCAAGTTTAGTGGCTCAGCGCTAAACGCTCATTTACAAATGTTACGCTGATAAGGCGACATTGGCGCTATACAGAAAACAATGTAGGTTTGTTTGTTTTTCTCGGTATCGTGTCAGGCGTTGTTTAAATTCAAAGGGGAGTAGGGCAATCTCATGGCAATGATTATAAAGGATAAAATGATTTTTTAGATAAAATGAGCTTAATGCATTATCAGCAAAACAAATAATTTTTGGGTAGGCTGTTAAGTTTACTTGATCTTTAGTAACTTCACTTTCAGACATAATAGTACGTAGCAATAAACCTGCGATACCTTTATGACGATGTGCTTTATCGGTAACTAAGCCATGAAGTAGCCAAAAATTGCCATTTTCTTGGCCTGCGGATATTATTGCGCAAGCAACAATTATATTATTTATTTTAACCAAGTAACATTGGTCTTGCCCTATGTAGCGTGCGCCATAGCGTTGGTTTCCATAAAAACGTTTGATATCCTTTTTGTCTACTTTCGTTGCTTTTACAATAATATATGATGAAAAACTCGCAGGTAAGGTCATTTCAGCGCTATCATTTTAGTTAATTTATCTTTTTGATGTTTTTTATAAAAACGTTAAGTGAACATTTTTTCATAAATGTAGTTATTTACCTAAATAGTTTAGCTAAATAACCCGAATAACAGGTTATAATACTGCTATATGTTGGATTTTATCAATTCGTTTAATAAAGTGGAGAATAAGTTTGCAGTTTAGTGATTTTGGATTAGATAGTAAAATAATGTCAACCGTGGAGCATCTGGGTTTTAAAGAGCCTACTGAGATCCAACAGCAGGCAATTCCTGCCGCTATGACAGGTCATGATTTGATCGCATCATCTAAAACAGGCTCAGGTAAAACGTTAGCATTTATTATTCCAGCCATGCAGCGTTTATCGAAAAATCGTGCGTTAAGTAAACGTGATCCACGCGTAGTTATCTTAACGCCTACCCGTGAATTGGCTAAACAAGTCTTTACGCAGTTACGCATGTTTACTTCAGGCTCACAGTTTAAAGCCGTGCTTATTCTTGGTGGTGAAAACTTTAACGACCAAGTTAAAACCTTAGAGAAAGATCCGCAATTTATCGTCGCAACCCCTGGACGTTTAGCGGACCACCTATCACAAGGTCACTTTCATCTTAACGGCTTAGAATTGCTTATTCTTGATGAAGCTGATCGGATGTTGGATTTGGGATTTTCTGAGCAATTAACGCAAATTAATAAAGCTGCCGATCATCGTAAACGTCAAACGTTAATGTTTTCAGCAACCTTAGATCATGCACAAGTTAATGATTTTGCTTTAGCATTACTGAAAAAGCCAAAGCGTATTGCTATAGGTAGTGCTCATACTGAGCATAAAGACATTACTAAGCGTTTTTACCTTTGTGATAATTTAACGCAAAAAGAAAAATTACTGCAACATTTTATTAGCCATGAAGATCATCAACAAATGATCATCTTCACCGCGACTCGTGCTGATACTGATAGACTTTCCACATTACTCACCGAACAAGGCTTAAGTACCGTGGCGTTAAGCGGTGAGTTAAACCAAGGCCAACGTAACCAGATTATGGACGGCTTTAGTAAGGGGCAGCAAAAAATATTAATTACCACTGACTTAGCCTCTCGTGGCTTAGATTTAATTAATGTATCGCACGTGATTAACTTTGATATGCCAAAACATACCGAAGAGTTTGTTCATCGTATTGGCCGTACCGGACGTGCAGGCAGCAAAGGTGATGCCATTTCTTTTGTTGGCCCAAAAGATTGGATAAGTTTTAAAAATGTTGAAGGTTTTCTGCAACAAAAGCTGGCGTTTGATACGGTTGAAGGTTTTAAAGCAAAGTTTAACGGCATAAAACCGAAGAAAGTAAAAGTTGCGGTTAAAGCGAAAGACAATAGCAAGTCAACAATACAAGTTAAAAAGCCTAAAGCGAAAAAAATTGTTAAGAAAAGCTTTTTAGCTGCAGATGCTGGCGACTTACCCGTATTAAAGCGTAAACAAGTTATTGCCCCACAAGATATTGAAAATAATGACATTGAAGAAGTTGAATAGCGCTTAGTATGGCAGCAATTGATATTTTCTTTCTATAACAAGGTAATAGAGCGAAAATATCAAAAGTAAAAGCGTTGTTAGACTTTGTTATATATTGATGCTTTGAGTTAACAATAAAGATTACTGTTGCTTGTCTGTAATGTAAATTACTCGAGTGATTTTACGCCTCACCAGAAGGCGTAAAACTTATAACTTCTCATTAAAAAATACGATTAAACGCACAGTAAATAGATCAAAACGCCCAACCAAATACCAGTGATAGATCTTTCACATCATATGTATATGAACCGCTATTGTTATTTTCATCCATAAAATTTTCGTCAATGGATAACATTGAATATTCAACGCCCATATAAAAACTTTCGGTAAATTGATAATCCAACCCCAAACCATAATAAAGATCATTACCATCATCGTCTATGCTTGCAGAAGTTTGGTTGAAAACTTTAGGGGAGTAATCGCCAAATGCCCATTTTGCTAATCCCAATCGGGCATTAATTGAAAGGTTTTCGTCAATAGGCCATTGTCCCTTTATGCCTAACCTAATTGATTCTAGTGCTAACGGAATATTTGCATTGTATACAGTGTCATGTTCAGGGCCTAAACAACAACGGCTATCGCCCGGCGCGCTAGGAATCGTTGTAGGTATACGTATTTCAAATTTGTTGGTAACTTTACCGTGGTCATGAAATGCTAATTCAAAGGTGAAGTTATGATTGTATTTATAACCGAAACGCAGTGCTAGCGAAGTATCACTAAGCGAAGAATTGTACTTGTTGCCCGTTGATGATTTCGTAGAGGTTTCATGAATAGATTTTCCAACTGTAGCTTCAGTTATGAAGCTTGATTCTGCTAATGATGAAAATGGTAGTCCTAAAAGTGTTATTCCTAATATTAATGCTTTCATTAAATTCCTTATTGCGACTATTTGTATTTAAAGCTTACAGCTTTATACACCTGCTTTTTAACGGCGGCGATGTTACTGTTATATTTAAGTTTATTCAATTGTTTTCGTTTATTCTGCTGCGTAATTTGGAACATTTCTTAGTTTGTAAGTGCTGAGGGTGGATAATATGGGGATACAGTTTTAAATTATTGAAAATAGATTGATACCAGCGTCGCCTATCCGATGAAAACGCTGTTGTTTCTGTCTAAATTGACACCACTGGTCGCCAAGCTATTATTAACCACATTTGTAAAATGCACGTTACTTATTCTGATGGCATTAGTAAACGTTTAACCTCGCGAGTGATTTATAATAAATTAACACAGAAATAAACTTCTGCCGTTATGGAAGCTGCGCGCCATGTATTGATGGTCAGGCGGGTTTCTTATTTTACAGCGTTAAATTATGCTTTTTTTAGTAGTGAGCTTGCAGCTGATTATGAACTGCCATATTTATAATTTTTAGCCACGAAATATCGGAATTGAACTTAGAAGTCATTAGATTAAATACAATTATTTTCATTTTCGATGGTTTATCTAATTGGCTATTTTTTCTATTGTAAACGATACTTATAAGTGATTTTTTGTCCCTAAAACTAAATAATAAAGAGTTGCCATTAGGCATGCTGTGCTCTTTTTTTTAAGGCTAACATTACGTGGCAGCAAGAGATGAACCACAAGCAGCACCATTATTAGATAACATTAATAGTCGCTTCAGCGTTGATACAGAATTGCATCAAGGGTTTCAATTAGGTGCGGCTGTTATTGAGCCTGATCTTGGAGTGATAATTCGAAATGGTCAACGATATCACTTGGCGCCTAAGGCAATGGAAGTGTTGCTTTTTTTATCATCGACAAACGGTGAAATTGTAACAAGAGAGCAGATATTATCATTTGGCTGGGGTGATAAAAATGCGGCGAAAAATAATGTAACTCATATCATTAGTGAAATTCGCCATGTGCTTGATGATCACAAAGAGTGTCCCACCTATATTCAAACCATACCGCGTAAAGGTTATCGTATGCTTTTGCCTACCATTGCTAAGTCAGCAAATAGCATCTGGCCTTTCCCTGCTGATCAAGCAGGGCAAATTACGGGCTTAGACAAAAAATGGAAATTATCGTTTTCATTATTAAAGAGCAGTCGTTTAATTAATGCGAGTGCGGCATACCTCGTTGTATCTTGGGTTTTACTGCAAGTATTTTCAATTATTTTACCCATTTTTGACGTGCCAACATGGGGCGGTAAAGTGGCGGCTTTATGTCTAGTGGTTGGCTTTCCTATTGTTATCAGTTTTCAATGGCTAAAAGAGTTTAAAATAAGAAAGAAATTTAACCACGAAAATTCTAAAAAACCGCAATTTATTTATCGCCAATTTGCGATCGATAGCTTTTTTGTCTTAATTATTTTATTGGTTATTTATTATGTTTCCACTCATCTTATTGATAAAATTGAAAAAGAAAGTAGCGTACAGCCAATCCATATTTTCAATCATGACAAGGCTCCTAGGGCAAGTCTTACTGAAAACTCAGTCGCTATTTTATCTTTTCAAACCATCGATACTGCCAACAATTCCCAGTACTTTATTTCAGGCTTACAAGAAGAGCTTATTAACTTAGTTGCATTAAAGCCTGCGTTCAAAGTTTCTTCAATGAGAGCAGTAAATGCCTTAGGACCACAAGCAAGCATTGAGCAAATTAAACATAGCTTAGGTGTTAAGTATATCGTAGAAGGAAAATCAAAAACGATTGACGGAACATTAATAATAAATACGGTCATGACTGATGTAATAACCGGTTTTCAAGTTTGGTCTGATGAATCAAAAGGTTCAATAAATGAACTAGTTTTGCTTTATAACGAAATATCTCGAAAAATTATTAATGCATTACATTTGCTTATTGTCGGTGATAAAACGCTTGATAATACCAATTACATGCCGACTGAAAGCTTTTTAGCCTACGATGCTTATTTACAGGGTAAAGAAAAGTACCGTAACTCAAAAAGCATTAAAGCTTTAAACCAGGCCGAACAATTGTTTCTTACCGCATTGCAATTAGACCCAGACTTTGTGCAGGCATCTTCAGCACTATGTCATACCTATTTAGATAAATACTTGCTTAACGACGATACCAATGAATACCAAAAAGCTTTAAATGTTTGTCAGTTAATTGCAAATAATGAGATGGTGTCATTCGAATCTCAGCTAGCACTAGGTACACTTTATCGAGTGAATGGGCAATACCAGAAAGCTGAACAGCACTTAAATAAGGCAAAATTGATTAAATCAGATTCGAGCGAAGTGTTTATATCGTTAGCTGAGTTGTACGCAAAGCTAGGACAAGTAAGTAAAGCTGAAAGCTTATATCAAGAAGCGATTAATCTTGAACGTGGTAATTGGCAAAACTACTACGATTACGGTTTGTTTTTATTTTATTCTGGGCGCTATCAACAAGCGATCAGCCAATTTAACAAAGTAACCCTAATCAACAAAAATACCGCTATGGTATTTAATGCCTTAGGCGCAGTTTATTATATGGTACTAGATTTCGAACAGGCTAATATTGCTTGGTCTAAGTCATTAGCAATTGAACCTATCTCGGTCACTTATTCAAACCTAGGTACGGTATTGTTTTTTATGCAAAGATTTGAAAATGCCGCGCAAATGTACTTAAAAAGCGCCGAGTTATCGCCTTTAGATCCTACCGTTTGGGGGAACTTAGGTGATGCCTACAAATACAGTAAAAATAAACAAAAAAATGCTCAGTTGGCTTATGAAAAAGGGCTTAAGTTAGCGCAAAAAAATGCCATTATTAATGATAAAAACCCTAGCTTACAAGCGCAAATTTCCCGCTATTATTCCGAATTACGTCAATGTGAACAAGCCAAAAAACACCAAGAAATAGTACTGAAAAATAATGTTCAAGACCCTTATATTTATTATGACTTAGCGATAGTTTCGATTAATTGTCTAGACGTTGATACGGTCAAGTTATTTATTGAAAAAGCTATATCGCTAGGATATCCAGCTAAGCTGTTATTGGCAGATCCGCAGTTTTACGACTATAAACTATGGTTAAAGACATTAGTTCAAGAAGAAGGGAATTTATGAATATTCAGAAAATTAAGTCACTAAAGGTTGTTAGAAGCTGCTTACTCTTGTTCATTGCTGCGTGCTCTATGCAAGTGTTTGCTCAGAGCAATAGTGCTAAAGATAGCGAATTGATCATTCACGTAGATCCCGATTCACATTGTGTGGTTGAAGTAGCATCATCAAGTAATGAAAATAACTGCGCAATGCTATACCCCGCGAATAATAATCCTTGTAAAAATGATCCTGAATGTATTTGTTCAAAAAAAGAGAAATACATTACTTGGCAAACAAGCACCGGAGATAGTTTTGATATTAATTTTACCAATGGCTCACCTTTTAAAAGGTGTACCTATAGTGCCGGCCCCAACGGGGAAGTTCGATGTAAAATAAAAAACGATGGTGATTACTACTATGAAGTCAATGTTGAAGGTTGTGCTACTAATCCTTATGACCCCAGAATTGTCGTACAATGATCACCGTTTTATTTTAAGCTGATTACTCGGCAATAAATTGTTGTAAGCTAAAGTGACTTTCTTTATTGCCCAACTTTTCTATTAAGTAGGGTAAAATCTCTTCTAATTGCTGAGTTAACTGCCAAGGAGGGTTAACAATAAATAGTCCGGTACCTGTCATACCGTATTCTTGTGTATCGGATTTTTGACAATATTCTACCTGTAGAACATTACGTACGTCACTTTTTTTGAAAGCGTTTTCCATCTGTTCAACTAACTCACGTTTAACCACTGGATACCATAAAATATAAGTGCCCGTGGCAAACTTTTTATAGGCATTCACTATGGTACGAACGGCTTTAATGTAATCTTCTTTTAATTCGTATGGTGGATCAATTAGCACTACACCACGTCGGTTTGGCGGTGGCACCAAGCCCAACACACCTTGGTAACCATCTGATTGCTTAACATGCGATTTATTCCAACGCTGGCTGTATTCTTGTAAATGTTCAATGTCAGCAGGGTGTAATTCAAAAAGGTGGGCACTGTCTTGTCGACGGGTAAATTGGCGAGCAATACCTGGTGAACCTGGGTAAAGGGTAATTTCACCATTGTCATCAATAGCATCTTCGTTCAAGATTTTTACTAAATCAATATACGGCTGTAAGGCTTCAGGTAAGTCATCATTTTCGATTAATTTAGCAATACCGTCTTTATACTCGCCAGTTTTTTGTGCATATTCATCAGTTAACTGATACATGCCAGCGCCAGAGTGACTGTCGATATAGTAAAAACCTTTATCTTTTCTAGTCATGTATTCAAGTACTAAGGTCAGTACAGAATGTTTTAATACATCGGCAAAATTTCCGGCGTGAAAGGCGTGGCGATAACTAAGCACTTTATTTCCTTAAAGAGTAAGATGGAAAAATAGGGAAGAACAGGTTTTAATCTAAAATGGCATTATTTTCAAAAGTAATAATGCCATTTTAATGGTGATTACTAAACGTTAAGTAAAAGTTAAATTTGTGACGCTAAGTACTCATCGTAAGTACCAGCAAAGTCAGTGTAGCCACCGGTTTCTAATTCAATAATACGTGTCGCTAAACTTGAAACAAACTCGCGATCATGGCTGACGAATAAAATAGTGCCTTCAAATTGTTCCATCGCCATATTCAATGATTCAATAGATTCCATATCCATATGGTTAGTTGGTTCATCCATAACCAAAATATTCGGTTTTTGCATCATGATTTTACCGAACAACATACGACCTTGTTCACCACCAGAAAGTACTTTTACTGATTTGTTAATATCATCAGCAGAAAATAATAAACGTCCTAAGTAGCCGCGAACCGCTTGTTCATCGTCAGTAGGTTGACGCCATTGGCTCATCCATTCAAACAAGGTCATGTCATTTTCAAATTCATGTGCATGGTCTTGTGCGTAGTAACCAATGTTGACGTTTTCAGACCAAGTGTATAAACCTGACGTTGGTTGATAGTCAGCTTCACCCATAATCGTACGTAAAAAGGTGGTTTTACCAATACCATTTTGTCCGATAATAGCGACACGTTCGCCAACTTCAATCATCAGGTTGATATCTTTGAGTACTTGGTTGTCGTCAAAGTTCTTGCTCATGCCTTCCATGACGAGGGCGTTGCGGAATAGCTTCTTTTCTTGTTCAAAGCGAATAAATGGATTAACACGGCTTGAGGCTTTTACATCGGCTAATTGAATTTTATCAATTTGCTTGGCACGTGACGTTGCTTGCTTTGCTTTTGAAGCATTAGCAGAAAAGCGAGCAACGAACGCCTGTAACTCACCAATTTGCGCTTTTTTCTTGGCATTATCAGCCATTAATTGCGCTCTTGCTTGTGTAGACGCTAGCATATACTCGTCGTAATTCCCTGGGAACACGCGTAATTCACCGTAATCCAAGTCCGCCATATGTGTACAAACGCTGTTTAAGAAATGACGGTCATGCGAGATGATGATCATGGTTGAGTCACGCTCGTTCAAGGTTTCTTCTAACCATTGAATGGTGTGAATGTCTAAGTTGTTGGTTGGCTCATCAAGTAATAAAATATCTGGGTTAGAGAACAATGCTTGTGCTAAAAGTACACGTAACTTCCACCCAGGGGCAACATCACTCATTAAACCGTAATGTTGATCAACCGGAATACCAACACCCATTAATAGTTCGCCAGCGCGGCTTTCTGCACTGTAACCATCCATTTCCGCGTATTCAGCCTCTAAATCACCAGCGCGCATACCATCAGCTTCGCTCATCTCAGGCAAAGCGTAAATGCGGTCACGTTCTTCTTTTATGGCCCATAACTTGGTATGGCCCATGATCACCGTATCAACCACTGAACATTCTTCGAAGCCGAATTGGTCTTGACGTAACTTACCTATACGCTCGTTAGGGTCTAAATTAACGTTGCCTGATGTTTGCTCTAAATCACCACCCAAAATTTTCATAAAGGTTGATTTACCACAGCCATTAGCGCCGATTAAACCATAGCGATTTCCGCCACCAAATTTTTGTGAAATGTTTTCAAATAACGGCTTAGCACCGAATTGTTGAGTAATATTGTTTGCAGCTAACATATCTGTTCCGTAGCGAGTGTTAAACGAGAAAAATTACCTATAAATATGGCAATTAATTTCGTCAATAAATAATGAAATTAATGCGCGCGATTATACTTGATGTACAAAATAATTACAGTAGAAGATAGTCAAAAAAAAGCCTAGTAATAGTACTAGGCTTTATAGCAGTCAAAACAATAACTTTACTTATTACTGCGTTTTTTCTTTACTGGACCTGACGGCTTTCTGTCACTAAATTGGTTATCAGAAAAACGCGTTAAGCCTTGTTTAGCTTTATCGCCAGGTTTCGCTTTTTTAGCTGTTACTGGTTTTTTACCATAGCGTTTTTCTTGACCCGGAGAGGTTTTATTACCTAGCGCGTTATTTTTACCTTTGCCATTATTTTTATAATGCACTTGCGCGGTTTCATTTCTACTCTCATTCGGCACTAAACAACCCGGTTGACTACCAATCAACTTTCTCGCTAAGCCCATTTTTTTCAATGCTTCACGAATAATGCCCCAGTTAGCCGGATCGTGATAGCGCAATATCGCTTTATGTAAACGACGCTGAATCGTACCTTTAGGCACTGATACCGAGGCACTGTCTTTTTTAACATTACGTAATGAGTCAATTTCAGTATGGTAAAGCGTAGTGGCATTAGCTAAAGGCGATGGATAGAAATTTTGTACTTGATCAAGCTTAAAGTCGTTTTCTTTTAACCACAGCGCCAAGTTAACCATGTCTAAATCGGTCGTTCCAGGATGCGCCGAGATGAAGTAGGGGATCAAATACTGTTTTTTACCGGCAAGTTTAGAGTAATGATCAAACATTTCTTTAAACTTGTTGTAGCTGCCCATACCCGGCTTCATCATTTTATTTAATGGCCCTTCTTCGGTATGCTCAGGGGCAATTTTTAAATAGCCGCCCACATGATGAGTAGCTAATTCTTTAACATATTCAGGATCTTCAATGGCTAAATCGTATCTGACACCTGAGGCAATCAGTATTTTCTTAATGCCCTTAACTTTACGTGCTCGGCGGTATAAGTTAATGGTCGGCGTATGATCGGTATCTAAGTGACCACAAATAGTGGGCCATACACAGGATGGCTTACGACAAGTGGCTTCCGCTTTTTCACTTTTACAGTTCAATTTATACATGTTGGCGGTAGGGCCGCCAAGATCGGAAATAACGCCAGTAAAGCCCGGTACTTTCAGTTTTATATCTTCAATCTCAGCGATAATTGAATCTTCACTGCGACTTTGAATGATACGGCCTTCATGCTCAGTGATAGAGCAGAAGGTGCAACCACCAAAACAACCACGCATAATATTGATAGAGGTTTTGATCATGTCATAGGCTGGAATTTTAGCATTGCCATAACTTGGATGTGGTACACGCTGATACGGTAAACCAAAGACACCGTCCATTTCTGCTTCAGATAATGGCGTTGCTGGCGGATTTAACCAAATTAAGCGACTGCCATGCTTTTGTACTAATGGCTTTGCTGATGTCGGGTTAACTTCTTGATGAAAAATACGTGAAGCATGAGCATAAAGGGTTTTGTTATCTCTAACTTGCTCAAAGGTTGGCAAGTTAATATAAGTGGTTTCCCAAGGTTTTTTCTTCTCTTCCCATGATTTATTTTTATGGGCGCTAGCGCGAAACTCGCTTAACTGTATGGGTTGTGCCGTTTTGGTAATATCTTTTTCCGCAGCATTTTTTATCATGGTATCAGCAGAATTTACGGCTGCATCGGCTGATGTTGTCGCACAATCAGGCGAGGTCATATCTTGATATGGGCTGTAAATAGGGTCAATTTTACCCGGTTTATCAATACTTCGAGAGTCTATGCCTTTCCAGCCGGGTAATACTTGATTGGCCAAAAATGCACTCCCACGGACATCGGTAATGTTTTTAACATCGTCACCCTTAGCAATACGGTGGGCAATTTCAATTAACGGGCGCTCGGCATTACCGTAAATTAATAGATCCGCTTTTGAGTCAAATAGTACCGACTGACGCACTTTATCAGACCAATAATCATAATGAGCCACTCGGCGTAAACTCGCTTCGATACCACCAATAATAATAGGTACGCCTTTATAGGCTTCTTTACATTTTTGGGTATAAGCGGTTACTGCGCGATCGGGACGTTTGCCACCTTCATCATTAGGTGTGTAGGCATCATCATGACGCATACGACGTTCGGCAGTGTAGCGATTGATCATCGAGTCCATATTGCCGGCGGTAACACCAAAAAATAAATTAGGTTTGCCTAACTGCATAAAAGCGTCTTTGGTTTTCCAATCAGGTTGCGCGATTATGCCAACGCGAAAGCCTTGTGACTCGAGCATACGGCCAATAACCGCCATACCAAAACTTGGATGATCAACATAGGCATCACCGGTGACAAGAATAATGTCGCAACTGTCCCAGCCGAGCACGTCCATTTCTTGACGAGACATAGGTAAAAATGGCGCCGTTCCATAGCATTCTGCCCAGTACTTAGGGTAATCGAATAGTTTTGGAGTTGTTTTTTGTGTTGACGCTAAATTCATACATTACCTAAATTAATTTTTTGCAATAGTGCCCAACGATATGTTGCACGCATTTTAGCCGATTCATAAACACTTGAATGCAAATAAATGCACAAGTGATAAATGTCACATTGAAGCGGCGCGCGATTATAGCAGAGTTAAAAGCTAAGCCCAAATATGCTCGTAGCAATTAAACGCATGATTTTGACTAAGCAGGTTAAGACTGTAAACCATTTCAGTTAGTTTTTACCGGCACTTAGCTTATAAAAGTCGTTATTGGTCGTGTAATAGCGGCCTTTTATTGAAAATCACCTCATAGCTTAGTATAACTAGCACCCAGCATTATGATGATAAAAAATTTATTAAGTTATCTACTAAGTTATCTACTAAGTTATCTAGTTTAGTCGTGTAGATAAATAAACCTAAGCAATCCAATAAAAGTAAAAATAAATTATGAAATTACAATTAATTGCCGCTGCTATTAGTTTTTCTTTAGTCGCTTGTGCATCAACTGAACAGAAAAAGCTCGCTTTAGAAACTAATACACCTGTAGTCAGTGACGTTGCGGCAACGCCAGCTGTCGGAGCAAAAAGCTCAACAACCATAACCTTAGAAAAGATAATGTCTGATCCTGATTGGTTTGGCCGCGCACCTGAAGCATGGTATTGGGGTGATGACAGCGCAACGGTTTTTTATCAGCAAAAACGTCAAGGCAACCCGTTGCGTGATTTAGTGCAAAAAAGTATCAGCACTCAAGGCAATGGCGAATTAGTCAAACTCGCACAAATGCATGTTGTAGCTGACCGAGACGCGGTGTTAAATAGTGCCGGTACTCATGAAACGTATGCCTTTGAAGGTAACGTGTTTTTAAAAGAACTTGCCAGTCAAAAAGTGCAGCAATTAACCTATACCTCGGCCGTTGAATCATCGGTGATGTTTCTTACCAATGGCAACGTCGCTTATCGTGTTGGTAACATTTTTTACGCACATGATATGAAAAGCCAAAAAATTATCGAACTAGCAAACTTAAAGATGACTGATGGTGAAAAAGCCAGTGAAGGCAATTCAAGCTATATAACGAGCGAGCAACACGAGCTGATTGAATACGTTGCATTACAAAAACGTAATAAAGCTTTACGTGCGGAGCAAAAGCGTCAACTACGTGTGAAAAATAGCACAGTTACGCAAACGAATTTCTATTTTGGTAAAGATAAGAGTGTTGTTCATGCTAGCTTATCACCTGCGGGCGATAAATTAGTGGTCAGTATTGCACCAGAAGCGCCATCACGTAATGACAGTGATATTATGCCTAACTACATTGCTAGCGATGGCGATATTAAGGCTGAAAAAGTACGTGCTCGTGTGGCTAATAATCGCCAATACGCTGAACAGCTTTATCTTTTAGATTTAAGCCAAGGTACTAAAACATTATTAAGTTATGACAGCTTACCGGGTTTTGATGACGATGTTTTAGCGAGCGTACGTAAAGAAAACTATGCGCGTGAAGGTAAAGAATATAAATCAAAAAAATCAGCACGTAACATTCACGTCATGCAAGCTTGGCAACCAATTCAGTGGCAAGACAATGGTAATCAGGTGGCGATTATGCTTGAGGCGTGGGATAACAAAGATCGCTGGATAACTACCGTTGATTTTGAGCAGAAAGCGTTAGTGAACCAACATCGCTTACATGACGATGCTTGGGTTAATTACACCTTTAATGAGATGGGCTGGCTTGATAACAGCGATAGCTTGTATTACCTCTCAGAAGAAAGTGGTTATGCACATTTATACCTTAAGCCATTAAATGCTAGAGCAAAAGCCTTAACATCGGGGCGCTTTGAGGTTAACGATTTAACGGTCTCTGCAGATGAAAAAAGTATCTACTTTAAAGCCAATAAAAAGCACCCAGGTATTTACGAAATTTACAAAGTTGATGTTAATTCAGCCGAGATAACGGCGTTAACTGATTTAGGTGGCATGAATGACTATTCATTAAGCCCAGATGAGTCAAAATTATTAATTGAGCATTCTAAAATTACTATGCCGCCAGAGCTGTATGTTAAAGAGCTAGCTGGTGATGTTGAAGCTATTCGTCTAACGCATACCGTTTCGGCAGAGTTTTTAGCAATGCCTTGGTCAGCACCAAGTGTGGTGGCCATTGAGTCATCGCATCAAGAGCAGCCAATATATTCAAAAGTCTACTTACCAGAAGGCTACGCGGAAAATGCTGCTAAAAATAAAGCGGTGATGTTTAGTCATGGTGCCGGCTATTTACAAAACTCACATTTAGGTTGGTCAGGCTACTTTCGTGAATATATGTTCCATAGCATGTTAGTGCAACAAGGCTATGTGGTTATTGATATGGATTACCGAGCATCGAAAGGTTATGGCCGTGATTGGCGTACAGCCATTTATCGTCACATGGGCAAGCCAGAAGTACAAGATATGCGCGATGGCGTAAATTGGTTAGTTGAAAATGCCAATGTTGACGCTAAGCGAGTAGGAACTTACGGTGGCTCTTACGGGGGATTTTTAACCTTAATGTCGATGTTTACCGACCCGGATTTATTCCAATCTGGCTCAGCATTACGTTTAGTGTCTGATTGGGCTTATTACAATCACGGTTATACCTCGAATATTTTGAATATGCCGGGTGATGATGCTATCGCTTACGAGCGTAGCTCTCCTATTTACTTTGCCGAAGGCTTAGAAAAACCCCTACTAATTAACGCGCCTATGGTTGATGATAATGTCTTTTTTCAAGATACTGTGCGCTTAGTTCAGCGTTTAATTGAATTGGAAAAAGAAGACTTTGAAACGGCAATTTATCCGGTAGAACCGCATGGTTTTGTACAACCCAGTTCATGGTTAAACGAATATCGTCGAATTTATAAGTTATTTGAAAATACGCTATAAATTAGCGCTAATGTCTTGACTAATTTAAGGCCTCTTAGGAGGCCTTTTTATCTAACTAAGATCCTATTGCAAATGCTGTCGTCAGTTATATTGGCATTAGTACAGACTTCACTACAATAATTTTTACAGCTATCATGTTCATAAGCGTTGGTTGACAAGTCGTAATAAAGAACAATATTTAACGTTATTAAGGTACTTTTATGAGTTTACTCTGCCATTTGTTCCATATTGTCTCGTACGTACCATCGTTATAAAGGCTTTCGAGTCTTTCCGCTAAATGTTGGATGACTTTATCATCGGTATGAAGGCTGCAAGCAAAGAAAAAATTTAGCGGTAGGTCTTTAATTTCGTGAATTTTTTGTAATTTAGCTATATTAACACCTGATAATTCAGCACGAAAGCTAACCGTTGTATCATCGGCGACAATTAAGTGAATTTCAGGTCGGGTAATAAGAATGTTTATTAACGATTTTGAATCATCTAGTACATATAGATTTATACCTTCAATAAAACCACGTTCAAGTAAGCCGATGTGGGCTATGTCGTCACGATTAACCGCAATAGTGTAATTTTTAGCATCTTCAAGCTTATTAACCTCAATTTTTTCACCTTTGAGCCCCCACATTACGGTATTGTTAACCTTTGATATTGGTCCAACCCACTTAAATAAATTCTCGCGTGACTTCAATCGCGCAATAGAGAATATACAATGGTTTTCTTTAAGTTGGGCTAGTTTATAAGAACGAACCCACGGGTAGCTTTTCATTGAATAGGCGTAGTCGCTGCGTGCCATGGTTTCTCGAATAATGTCTACCGCAAAGCCTGATAGTTTTTTATTTTTAGCTTCTATTTGATATGGCGGCAAATGTTCTGTAACGATATGAATTACTGGGTTATTTTCAGCGCTGGATGGATATATCACAAATAATAACATTAGGGCAAGGTAAGAGACTTTATTCATATGCAGCGTTGCTTTATGTGGGCAATGTTGAGTAATAGCTCTGCGTCTACTTTTGTTTTGTAACCATTGACTGTCTCTATTCAAGTTCAAGTCCATTTATGCGTAGCATCCCAATGATTGAAAATCTACTTGTTTGATTTTTAATCATATACAACTAATCTGATAAAGCCAAAGATTTAAAATAGTTATGTTTAAAAAATTTTGTTTTTTCTAATGCCAAAATATATCAACAAAGTATAGTTCATGCGCTTTCTCTGATGAATTATGAATTAGATAGAAAAGAAGTGGCAGCCATCATATTACATTGCCTTTAGATATCTGATTGCAATGATCTTGAAGAAAATATCAGCATCAAGTCACGTAAGTTTAAGATAAACTAATAAAAATCGATAAAAATAATGAGGTAAACATGGGTCACATGCTCGGCTATTTAGAAACGCTTTCTGCGCTATTTATTTTATTACTTGGGTTAGGTGCTTTAGCCGTAATTTATATGTATATAGCTGATAAAACACAAAACAAACAAGCCATACGTCGAAACTATCCGGTTATTGGTCGGTTTAGATATTTTTTCGAAAAGCAGGGGGAGTTTTTTAGACAATACTTTTTTGCCATGGATAGAGAAGAGCTACCGTTTAATAGAGCTGAACGTAGTTGGGTTTATCGAGCAGCAAAAAATGTAGATCGCACGGTTGCGTTTGGTTCAACACGCAATTTAGAGCCAACGGGCACGATAATGTTTATGAATTGTGCTTTTCCAACCTTGGATGAAGATGCGGTTCCTCCAAGCAGTATTACCTACGGTGCGGATTGTCGACAGCCATACACGACAGAATCATTGTTTAATATATCGGGCATGAGTTTTGGCGCTTTATCTGCAACGGCGGTAACGGCGCTGTCAAATGGCGCCGCAAAAGCAGGGTGTTGGATGAATACAGGCGAGGGCGGGGTGAGTGAATATCATTTGGCCAGTGGTGCTGATATTGTTTATCAAATAGGTACCGCTAAGTATGGAGTGAGGGATCAGCAAGGTCAGCTATGCGATAAAATGTTGGCGTCTGTCGCCGCTATGCCACAAATTAAAATGTTTGAAATAAAAATGTCTCAAGGTGCTAAGCCCGGAAAAGGAGGTATATTACCTGGGAATAAAGTCACGCCAGAAATTGCAAAAATACGCGGTATTACGCCAGGCGAAGACTCTATTAGCCCGAATGCTCATCCTGATATCAAATCGGTAAAAGACATTGTGACTATGGTTAATCGCGTACGTGAAGTTACAGGTAAACCGGTTGGTTTTAAAGCAGTGATCGGTGAATCATTATGGTTAAGGGATTTATTCGCAGAGATCAATCGTCAAGGACCTGAGTTTGCCCCTGACTTTATTACGATTGATAGTGCTGATGGAGGCACAGGTGCTGCGCCACAACCGTTAATGGATTATGTGGGTTTACCGCTTAAAGAAAGTTTGCCATTAGTGATTAACTTACTCGCTGAATATGGTTTACGTGACCGGGTCAGAGTTATTTGTGCCGGTAAATTAATTACCCCTTCGAAAGTAGCATGGGCACTAGCAATGGGAGCTGATGCGGTAAATTCAGCAAGAGGGTTTATGTTTGCTTTAGGTTGCATTCAAGCAATGCAATGTAATAAAGATACTTGCCCTACGGGGATCACAACGCATAACCCTAAGTTACAAAAAGGGCTAGACCCTGTAGACAAAGCTGAACGGGTTGCTAATTACCACAAGTATATTCAATACGGTGTTGGGTTATTAGCCCACTCTTGCGGTGTTAAGCATGCAAGAAAGTTAGATCGTGGTCATGTTCGAATAATTCAAGATAATGGCTTATCCGTTGCGCTTGATAAGCTACATCCTTATGATCAAACTGAGAATTAAACGCTAACTTTTTGCTTTTGATTACCCTTGAAATACGGCCAAAAAAATGCCAATAAACCACCGACAGCGCCATATAAATGCGCGTCGGTGGCGACACTTGCATTGATAAGTAATTCAACATCCGCACTAGCTCCATATATTTGTTCATGAGCGATTTTTAAAATTACGCCTGCAAGTAACAGATAACCGGTTTTTTCTTTGTGTTTGATATCCATTAACGCCCCCCAAACAAAAAAACCATGAAGTACACCTGAAAGCCCAACATAAAGCGCTATATTTAGTGAAAACCAATGAATACCTAGGCCACAAACTAATGCGCTGGTCATAAATATCATGAGATAGTTTTTATGATGGTAGTATTGGCCATGCAACGCCCATAGTAATGCTACAGCAGCGATATTAAGCATAAAGTGGTTACCATTCGAATGAAAAAAATGTCCGGTCATTAAGCGCCAATATTCACCTGATGAGACTAAATGTCGATTATAGATTAGCTGATCAGAAATTTGCGCATCAAAGGTAAATGCGAATAAAGCAATAATAAATACTAACAATGGACCCAGACTATGAGTTGCTTGGAAAGGTAAAGGTTTTACATAAAACATGCGGCGGTATAACTTATTAGAAAGTTTATATAAATTGACGATATAACGCACTTTATCAGTTGGCTAGTCGGAAAGAAAATTAGTTTTACTCATATTGGCTTAAATACGTAAAATATAGTGCTTAGTATAAGAATACTCATTAACGATACTCTAACACGCAATTTTTTCTGCGCCACGGGCTAAGAAAAAACTTGATTACGACCGCGTGCTTTTGACTTATAAAGTAAATTGTCGACGCGATGAAATAAATCGTTTATCGAGTCACCGTGTTTATACTGGGCAACACCAAAGCTGCAGGTTATCGAGACGTTTGGCATTATTTGATGGGCATTAATTATCTTACGTAATTTTTCACTGCTTTGATGGGCTTGGTGTTGAGATTGTTCAGGAAAAATAATAACGAACTCATCGCCACCCCAACGAGCAAATAAATCAACGTCTCTAATATTAGTAGCCACCAGCTGGCAAATACTACAAAGCGTTTTATCTCCCACTTTATGACCATGTTTATCATTAATTTCTTTAAATTTATCGATATCAAAAATGGTTAGGGTGAGTGGGTGATGATAACGATTGGCGCGCAATATTTCTTTACTTAGCGCCGCCTCAAAATATTTACGATTGGCTATTTGTGTTAAAGAGTCGATATTGGAAATTGATTCTACTTCAATAATCTTACGCTCTAATTCGAGATTTTTTTTTGCCAGTTCATGCGTTTTTTGTGCAATTATTTTCTCTAAAGACAATTTTCCGTCTTGTAAAAGTTTATTTTGCTTAATGAGATCAGTTTCAGCGAGAACTTTTTGATGGACGTTGTGATGAGCACCGATCATACGTGCAATGCTACCATCAGGATTTTTTTTGACAATTACCCCCCTGTCTACTATCCATAAAAAATCACCATCGGATTTTTTACAGCGATATTCCACTTCGTAAATGTTAATTTTTCCCGTTAGGTAACACTCAAATTGGTGCATAACCCTCGGGTAATCTTCAGGGTGGATAATATTTTCCCAAGTAAACACATCTTCTTTAAACACACCCACGTCATAACCGAGCATACGATACCACCCAGGGCTGCGTGTAACATTCCCGGTATTGCCATCCCAATCCCAAACGCCCTCAACGATAATATCTAATATATAGTTAAGTGTGTTGTCTGACGCATTAGTTGTGTTGTGTTGATACGTTTTATGCACAGCTACTCCGTGTGAATTCTTATTTTTGTCCTGAAAATTTGTTATTTAAATAAATATGCTTTGTTTAACTCGATATTAACTAATAGCGTTGATTTGGCAAATTAGCAACTATCGCGTTAAAGACGATAAGTTATTACCAACAAATTTTATAAATAACTTAAACTCGCTGATAAAATTTCGTAAACTGAACGTCAATATCACCTGCTACTTGAAATTAATGTCTAGAGCTTTATGTCAACAATGCCAACGGCCAGAAAATGCCTGTATTTGTGCTTTTTCCGTTTCTATTGATAATCACATACATGTCCTAGTACTTCAGCATCCGAGTGAAGTTAAGCAAAGTAAAGGGACGGTGAGTTTATTGCAACAATCGCTAACAAACTATCAGGTACTTGTTGGTGAAATATTTGAAAAATCTCAGGAGTTAGCAAAAATACTAGCGCATTATGGTAACCATATCGCTTTGTTATATCCGAGTGAGCAGGCATTAGCATTGCGTCTTCCTTCATTAACTACAAGCGAAAATAACAGTTCGGTTGATAGATTGGAAAATCAATCGGGAGAAATTAAGTGCATTATTCTACTCGATGGCACGTGGAAGAAGGCATATCGTATGTTTATGCTCAATACATGGCTACATGATTTAAAACATATTGTTTTGCCGCAAGGAATTGCAAGCCTCTACCACATTAGAAAAACTAAAAAAGACAACGCATTGTCATCATTAGAAGCCTGTTGTCACGCCTTAGCTTGTCTGGAAGCTAATTCAAAAAAATATCAGCCTTTGTTAAATAGTTTTGTAAAGTTTAATCAATTTCAACAAACTTTTACCCCGAGCGCTGAATCCTTGCTCAGCGTAAATAATAAGAATATTTAATTTTAATCTATATTAGCAAATGCTAATGTAGCGACTCATTTATTGCTAATTCGTTTATTATTAATTTTTACTAGGGAGCATCATGTCAAATTCAGCCATTAAAGGGCTATTATCCTTACTTTTTATCTCCACGAGTTTGGTTGCGTTTGCCGAACAGGATAAAAAACGTGAAGACCGCGAACCTGAAGCGGCAACGGGTGTAATTAAAAAGCAAACCGTTGTAGCACAACATGCAATGGTGGCGGCAGCAAACCCTTATGCAAGTGAGGCAGGTTTAAAGGTGCTTAAACAAGGTGGCAGTGCCGTTGATGCGGCTATTGCCGTGCAATTAGTCTTAACCTTAGTTGAGCCACAATCGTCAGGTATTGGTGGTGGTGCATTTATGTTGCATTGGGACAAAAAGGCGCAAAAATTGACGACGTTCGATGGCCGAGAAACTGCACCTGCCGCCGCAACAACAGATATGTTTTTAGATGAGCATGGCAAACCCGTACCGTGGATTAGTGCCGTTGTCGGTGGTCGTTCGGTGGGTGTGCCGGGGGTATTAGCAGGCTTGAAAAAAGCGCATGACGAATATGGCAAGCTTCCTTGGTCACAGTTATTTACGGGTGCAATTAAGCTAGCCGAAGAAGGCTTTATTGTTTCACCTCGGCTTGAGAAACTTGTCGCGATGGAATTTAACCCCGGTATTACGCAATTACCGACAATTAAAAATTATTTCTTTCCAAATGGCTCAGCAATAAAAGCAGGTCAACGATTAAAAAACCCCAAGCTAGCGGCTGTATATCGCAGTATTGCACACGATGGTGTTGATGCTTTTTATCAAGGTTGGATAGCGAAAAAGATTGTTACTGCCGTACAAAATTCAGCGATTGCGCCGGGGCGGTTGACACTTACCGATATGAAAAATTATCGAGCGAACGAGTTAGCTGCGGTATGTGGTCCATATCGACAATATCAAATTTGTGGTATGGCTCCACCGAGTTCAGGTGGAGTGGCGATTATTCAAATACTCGGACAACTTGAGCCATTTGAACTGGCGAAGTTGACAATAGATGATGCTAAGTTTGCACACTTGTTTACACAAAGCTCTCGTTTAGCTTTTGCCGATCGCAATCGTTATATTGCTGATAGTAGTTTTGTTAATGTGCCAACGCAGGGGCTAATTGATAAGGAATATATAAAGCAGCGTTCAGCATTAATTGACCTCGATAAAGACATGGGGACAGCTGAAGCGGGTCAGCCAGCAGGAGCATTAGTGCAGGCAGACGATAACGCCTTTGAATTGCCGTCAACTAGCCATATTTCAATCGTTGACCAAGCGGGCAATGCAATCTCTATGACCACCAGTGTTGAAATGGGATTTGGCTCTGCATTGATGGTTGAAGGCTTCATTTTAAATAATCAATTAACTGACTTCTCACTCAAGCCAAAAAGTAACGGGCAGTGGGTTGCTAACCGTTTAGAGCCAGGCAAACGCCCACGTAGCTCCATGGCACCTATGATGGTCTTCAATCAGGATAGTTCGTTAAAACTCGTTTTGGGCTCACCTGGTGGTAGCCGCATTATTAATTATGTAGCACAAACCATGATTGCTATTTTGGACTGGCAGCTTGACCCTCAATCAGCCATCAGTTTGCCGCATATGACTAATCGCAATAAAGTCACTACCTTAGAAAAAGGCACTGACTTAGTAAAACTTAAATCGGCATTGGAAGCAAAGGGGCATAAAGTCATGGTTCGTGACTTGAATAGTGGCATTCACGCGATTGAACTATCTAATGGTAAATTAAGCGGTGGTGCTGACCCTCGTCGAGAAGGCAAAGCGGTAGGTTATTAATTTTAACTGACAACGCACTAATAAACTGAAAAGTTAAATTCAGACAAAATAAAAACGGCGTCAATATTGACGCCGTTTTTATGCTTTGAATAAGAAGATATGACTAAAAAGGGTCTTTTAATATTTTATCGATAACCCATTTATTGTCGATTTGAATTAATGATAGCCGTTTAACATCTTTCAAATTATCATCGTGATAATAGCCATCAAAGAACACAGTGATCACGGCAGAGTTTTTGAACTGCTCTCTCACTTTGACACCACTATCATCGGGTTTAATTTCAACTCTATCATACGACATATTGAACAAATGGCGGGCAACCGCTTTCGTTGATTTATAGTGTAAAATAATGCGTGATAATTTTGGACTACAAACTGACGCTGCTTTTTCTATATTGTTTTCATTATATAGCGCATTAAAAAATTCAATAGCAACGACTTCAGGATTGTCGACGTTACTAATTTTGTTTTTATCTTCTTCGCCACAAGCCGACAACAAAAGGGTTAAGCTCAAGGCGATAAATTTTAAATAATTCATATGCTAATAAGTAAGTATCTGAAGTTAACCTCATGTTACCTCAAACGTTATGGGCAAAGCTAGAGGCGGTTTACCTTTCGAGTGATTTTTATGACGATATATTTTGATGGTTGGCTATGTTAGCAAAGGTAGGCTCTGATGATTATGCTAATATATGTCAGTAAACGCGATGGCTAAAGTAGCATAGGTGGCATCAATATGGAGGCAGAAGCGTTAAAATTTACCGTTATTTATAAAAAAGGCGTGATTTACTAAAAATCACGCCTTTTCCTTTGAAATCAAACTATTGTGTACTTGAGTATTTCATTTGCCACTTTAATTATTGTGTAAGTTCTTCATCGGTAAATGAATCAGAAAATAACGCACTTGAAAGGTAACGTTCAGCAGAGCTAGGTAGAATAACCACAATATTTTTACCTGCGTTTTCTGGTCTTTCAGCAATACGCTTAGCGGCAACAACGGCAGCACCTGACGAAATACCAGCAAGAATACCTTCTTCTTTCATTAAACGGTGCGCCATTGCCATCGAGTCGTCATTTGACACTTGCTCAACTGCATCAACAATTGAAAGATCTAAGTTACCTGGAATAAAGCCGGCGCCAATACCTTGAATTTTATGAGGACCAGGCTTTAATTCCTGACCAGCCATTGCTTGAGTAATAACCGGAGAATCAGTCGGCTCAACCGCTACTGATGTGATTTTATGTTCGGCAACACTTTTAAGGTATCGACTTGTACCGGTAATAGTACCACCCGTACCAACGCCAGCAACGAAGAAATCAACATGGCCTTTGGTGTCTTTCCAAATTTCTGGACCTGTGGTTTTTTCATGGATCTCTGGGTTAGCTGGATTATCAAATTGACCAAGTAATACGACATTTTCTGGATCGGCATCTTTAATTTCTTGAGCTTTAGCAATAGCGCCACCCATACCTTTAGCGCCGTCAGTTAATACCAACTTTGCACCGAGTGCTATAAGTAGTTTTCTACGTTCTAGACTCATAGTGTTAGGCATGGTTAACGTGATGTCATAACCACGTGCTGCGGCAACAAATGCGAGGGCTATACCGGTATTACCACTGGTAGGTTCAACAATAGATTTACCAGCGCTAAGTAGGCCTTTTTTCTCTGCGTCCCAAATCATATTGGCACCAATACGGCACTTAACGCTAAAGCTTGGGTTACGCGCTTCAATTTTAGCGTAGATATTTGCTGTATTTTCACCGGTTACAATACGATTAAGTTTAACCAGTGGAGTATTACCAATAGCCGTTGAGTTATCTTCAAATATAGTAGACATTTTTTTAATCCTGTTTTCACCGTATTGACCGAGACTGTCATATCGATGCATTAATTATTGATATGCGTTAACTATCGAAAGTAATTTTAGTCTAGTCAACACTTTGTCGTAAGGTTAACGTTTTATGGCAGAAAAAGAAGTTATATTTCGGTATCTTATATGCGAAAAAGGAATAGTAACTTAACAAGTCGCATTTTAAACGAATTTTTATGCCATTCTAAAGATAAGCACAATTGATTTTAATCAACTTTTAAAGCGTTTGATGTTATAACAGATGGTTGATATTCTTGGACTTATTCAAGTGTGCAATGAATAAGTGTTAGTGATAAAGGAATTACCGTGACAAATGATTCAACCACAAGGTCTCAAACAACTGAGCCAAGCAATACCAATAAAGCCAGCAATTTTATCGCTAAGGCTCAGGCTAAAATTAGTCATTTGTCGCCAGAAGAAACTCGCGAGATATTAACCCCATTTGCTTTTAAAATTGATCAATCACTTTTTGGTATCGCATTAGCTGTGCCATGGCGTCGTGGCGCGGCGCTGTTGATTGATTTACTTTTCGTAGCGATATTAAGCGGCGCACCCGGTGAATTATTAGCCGTGTTAGTCGCTATTACTTTATTTAATATCGGTAGTAAAAAGCGTGCCGCTAAGTTTGGCAAAAAGCCAGGTTTAAGAAAGGCTGTGTTGCGCTTTATCGGAGCATGCATTGTTTTTGTTGTTCTCGTTGATATGTTACCGAAGATGTTTTCTAAAATGGATGAGTTTAATGCTAACGTTGAGCAAGCAGGGCAACCGCATACGACACCATCAAAAAACAGTCAGGATACTAACAGCGATGATAATAGTTTTATTAAAGGTACATTAACCATAGCCGCTACCATAGCCATTGCGCAAAGTGACTGTCAAAATTATGCATGCTGGCAGAAGTTAAGCTCAGATTTACTTTCCGCTTATGCCCAGCAAGCGCCGTCTGTTTCAGAGACTGAAGAGTATATTGAATTTTTGATTGATAACATTTCAGACCGAAAAATCTTAAACAACCCGCAAACTTTACAGTTAACAATGCAACTAACTGAACTAGCTTCATCCATGCCTTTAACACACGCACAGAAACTTGATATGCCCCTTGATGATGCCGAAATCGCCCAGAGGAGTAGCGAAAGCAATGCCACTAAAGCAGACGAGTTAAGCACATTACAGCGTCAGCAAGCGATTGAGAGTGCTAATGACAGTACGAATGATGCAAGTAACGCAGGTGTATATAAAGGCTTTGCCTGGCTACAAGGTCTAGTTGAGGATCTGGGGATAGGTTTTGGTTGGGCAGCTTTCTATTTCACTATGTTTACCGCGATTTGGCATGGTCAAACACCAGGTAAAAAGCTTTTCCGCATTCGGGTTATTCAGCTTGATGGTACACCTTTATCCATTTGGGATAGCTTTGGGCGCTACGGTGGTTATGGTGCGGGCATTGCGACAGGGTTGCTTGGTTTTGCACAGATTTATTGGGATCCTAATCGCCAGGCTATTCATGACAAAATATCGGCAACCATTGTTATTAGTGATACTGAAGTTATACGTGAACAAATGGCTTATCAAAATACGGCATCTGATGCTTAGAAAGCAATAGCAATGAATTCTCATGCCGCGAGTTTAATTAATGAACAGCAAGGTATTCTTAAAATAAATAACTCGCAAGACATTGCTTGCATTTTGTTGCTAGCTTGTACTTTGATGTTGGGAGTTTAGCACTAATATTCGGCTGTTGATCGTACCTATGTATTTCTCGATAATTTCCTTGTCTCGCTTATGTTCGATAAATTGTTTGAGCCTAGTGTTAAATTGATCCCGCAGCAACTCATCATTAAAGCCAACATAAGCATCTACCTCAGCTATTAAGTCATGGCGTTTAATGAGAGATGAGTAGTTATCAACGAATGGAAATAGTGGCTTACCGTTGAGTTCGCTCTGCTCTTGATACATTTTTAAAAAATAATAAAAGATGTAATAATCTAATACCACTGTGTCATAACGTTCCATTAATAGCAGTTCAGGAAATTTAGACATGTCATGTAATTCTGTGTAGTCAGCCTGCCGGGTTGCTTGATAAAATTCTTCACCGAAATACCCGGTTGCTCCTTGAAAGCTGAGTACACGTAACTTTTTTAAATCAGCAAAGTTAGCAATTGATAAGTGATTTTTTTTTAGCGAAAAAATCATCGGACGATATTTAATAAAAGCATTGGAGAAAAAAATATTACTGCTGTCTTGTTGAAAAAAAGTGGGTAAAAAAATATCAGCCTCTTTTTTCTTAACCTGCTCCATAGCACGCTTTAATGGTGAGAACTCTATACTGACCTTGTGACCCATTTCAGTTAAAATTATTTTTACAATGTCGATATCTATGCCGCTATTATTTGCCGCTATCATATGAGGTGGAGCGTCAGAACTGAATACCAAGAGATCGCGACTATTGGCTTGGCCAAATAGTAATAATATCAGGGTAATTGCTGTGAATAATTTAAGTGCAAAAATATTTATGTTTGACATTAACTTCTTTCCTTAGAGCGTTAAGATATAACGGAAGTATGACTGCACTTACTCATCGCTTGAGTGTTCTTTACTTACTCGATATGAATAAGGCTTAAACATGAGCACGCTTAAGCTTAAGCCTTTAAAAACATCGTAATGAACTATGGTAACCAAGCGTAGCTAATTTTACTATAAATGGTACGTTGACCACGCTCTAGGCTTTTTAAGCGGTCATCTTGAATACTGTTGTCAGAATAACCTAAGTAAAATACCGTTTGTGGATTAATTTTATAGGCATAAATCAGCTGTGTCGACAAGGTATTATCTTTTGCTGTATAGGCTGCAGGATTGTTATCTAAATTAAAGTCAATATCTGTGTAAACAACATTAAATTTCAAATAACTATTAATATTAAACTGATACGATACCCTTAATTCGGTTAAGTTTTCGGTAAAAACGTTTGCGTCATCCGCCGCTAAATCACTGTAGGTATGAGAAAATTCAAATTCTAAATGTTTGTTAACGTTATAGCTGATGTTACCGTAAAGCACCACGTAGTCGCCTAGTCGATTATTGCCATAATCTATCTTATCACCTACCGTTAACTCGAGCTCTGTAGAAATTTGTGGCGTCGGTTGAATAGCACCATAGATAACGACCTGATTCTCCTGAAAACGTTCAGTATTGCCGTCAATGCTATTATCAATGGGTAAGTTTGAGTTGAGTTCATAACGACGTAAACCGACTTTATCGGCGGCAATAAACATAATATCAAACTCTGAAAGCATAGGGCCATCGATATTAAAGCTACTTGAAATTGAGCGCTCTAAAAGCTCGTTGTTTTCATTATGCAAAATTTGCCATTGGCCGGAAAATTTCATTTCTTGCCAAGCACTGTCAGGCTCACCGTACATTAAACGCTTAACCTCTATTTCGCTCTTTTTATAATCTGCGCGTGGCATAAAGCCAAGATCGGCGCGAAATTTTTCACCAATTTCTTGGTGTTCAGCATCTATTTGCCAATATTCAGAATCATGCTCGTATTCAATTTTAAAGGCCTGATCCGTGAAGGTTTCTTCATTACCGCTACGTGTCATATTTGCCGCATCTTGCGTGTCGGCAAAAAGTACTTGCGCTTGAAAGGTGTTGGAATCATCTAAACGGTATTTAGAGTCAATACCCGAAACAAAATTATGATAATCGTCAGTTTGTCGTAGGGTAGTAATAACGCCGACAGACAAATCGTCGTTAACATCATAGCGGTATTTAACGGCACCTGATTCACTTTCTTCGTTGAGTGAAATGAGACGTGAGCCGGTATTTCCAGGTAATATAATATTGGTTTGCGTATCATTGGTCATGAATGCACCATAGCTATGGCTGTCATGCGTACCCGTTAGCTTAGCGCCGTATTCAGGATCTGCGATGTTACGCGTATAGACTAAATCAAAGTCACTGGAAAAATATTCTGAATTTTCGACAAAAAATTGTCGTTTCTCTTTGTAGTATAATGAAAAAGTTTTATTAACACTTAACTGTCCTGCATCTGATTCGACATTAGAAAAGTCAGGATTAACGGTAATATTTAACAGGGTATTGGCATTAATGCCCCAGCGTAGATCTAAGCCCGCATCAATATCATTTGCACTTTGCCAATCTGTTTTTCTCGTTATGCCATTTTCATCAGTAATAAAACCTCTACTTTCGCTTCTATCAGCAACTAAGGTAGGCGTAAGCATCAGATTTTTACTGGCTTTTGCGTCCTTAAAACCGATAATTTCTGGGATTTGGCATAACCAACAAGCGTCATCACGATCAAGTTCTATATGAGAAATGCGTAATCTGGAATCACGAGGATATAAACGAATTAACTCCATCGCCCAGGTTTTAACATCGTCATTGTCTTCAAAATTTAAGATGTGATAAGGGATTGCTATTTCAACTTGGTAACCTGCATCGGTTATTTTACCAACAGATTCCCAAATACCATCCCAAGCTGAGTCAGAATCGCCGGTCATTTCATTGGCAATACTGTCGTGTTGAACGCCATGAGGATTAACAAAAAATTCGTAATTTAAACGTCGATTATTGTAGGTATCTAATTTTAAGCCGACGAGATCATCTCCCCAGCGGGTGTCGCGATCACCCAAAAAACCTTGAATTAATTCAGGGTTTGGGTCTTGTGCGATGAAAGCAATATAGAGAAACTCGCCGTTTTCAACAACTTTTGCCATTGTTGAAACCGGACTTGGTTTGTTGTTCCATGGGCTATTAACAATATTAAGTGGTACATCAAGGGCATGTTGCCAAATTTTGTCGTTTAATTCACCATCAACGTTAAGTTTAAGGTCAGCATGTGGAATGTTTAACTGGGCTAATTTTACGCTGTTATCTTCGGCACTACTCGCTTGCATAAACAGCATGAGTGCGGTGGCGAGTATACATATGCCACAATTACTAAACTTCAATTTTACCACTCCAATGTTATTATACTGTTACGCTTTAAACGTAACTTATTCTAGCGTAAAGATAATTTCTGTACTAAATTGTTACAAATTTGCTAACAAATGGCAATATATTGTTCAGTGACGAAAAAAAGACACCCGATAAAGTGTTTTATGTTGCCTAAACATATGGGGCATATATAAGGCTTTTTTTACCTAAGTCTAATTAAATTAAATTAAACTAAACTAAATAAAACACGGTGTGGTTTATTCCTGAGCTGACATTAACAGCGTCAGTACTTTTTAAATCTAGATTATTGTTAACCTGAACTAACTTTACTCAATAGGCGGTTTAAGCACCTGTCAGGAGTATTCTTATGCTCAATAATTCGCTATTGCTGTATAAAATGCCTCATTAAACACGTAAATTTCATCATTGGGGCTTTGTTGATCTATTACTTAAAAATACATTGTGAATAATTCAATATATAGGTTAATAAATCAGTGAGTTATTAATAAAAATTGGCCCGGATTCAGGTTAGTAAATAATAACTGTGTTGAATTATCACTTGGATATTTCTCAGAGGATGAAGATAGATAAAAGGTGTTACGTAGGTGAGTATATTGTTAATTGACGGCAATAATAAAAATGTTACTTAAATATCAGCAATAATCACTCGAATCTTAAAATGTTCTAGAGCATAATGCTTTATCTTTGTTAAAAATGATAAGACCTTGTAAATACTATGCCATTTTCTTTACTTGATGTGATTGCGTTAAGCTGCTTTTTTGTTTGTTGGGTTGGTTATACTGCATTTGCGCGTAAGAAAGCCAAAACAACAAATTGTGTTGCCCGTTGTTTACATCAACATCGAATTCATTGGATGTATGAAGTGGTTAGTCGTGATATTCGGGTTGGGGATGCGGCATTATTAGCTAATTTAGAGCGAAACATTGCCTTTTTTGCCTCTTCAACCTTATTAATATTAGCGGGTGTTTTAACACTTTTTGCTCAAGTTGAACGACTTGAGTCGGTGATCGAATCAATTCCTTATGCTGAATTTCCTAATCATGTCATGATCCAATTAAAATTAAGCTTATTGGCATTGATTTTTGTTATGTCGTTTTTTCAATTTACTTGGTCAATGCGTCAATATGGTTTTGTCAATGTCATGATCGGCGCATGCCCATTTGATGACAGTGGTGACAATGACAATTTACAGCGATATGCTGAGCAAATGGCGATAGTGCAAGACCAAGCAGCACATTCTTATAATTATGGTTTACGCTCTTATTATTTTTCTATTGCCGCCTTATGCTGGTTCTTCCATCCATTAATTTTCATGTTAGCAAGTTTATTTGTGGTTTATACCTTGTATAATCGAGAGTTCAATTCAAAGGCGGTACACGCTATTACGCTAGGGCAACAATACTTAGAGCATGAGCGAGCATCTAAGAATTTAAGTCCAGCCAGTTTGATCAAAAAAAACGCTAACAGTGAAGATAAATAAACCGTTATGTCTGCTAAGTATTACGCTAATTTTTTACCGAAAGATTTTGATAACTTTGATTGCTTAAAATTAGCCCCCGGTATTTATTTAATTTTATTGTTTGTATTGCGTGCCTATATCGTTTGGATCATGTCAGTGACTAATATGCGAGACCACGTTGGCATTATTCAATGGATATATCCTCAGACCTCGCTGTTTTATTTAAATTTAGTTTCCGGCGTGGTTGGCTTATTTATTGTACTTGTTTTAAGTTTACGCCGACCTAATGCAGAGCCTTGGGTGCGTATTTGTTGGGAAAAATGTAAAGTATTACTGTTTCTAGCGTTAGCATTTGACTTACTGATTGGTGTTTTAGGCTACTTTATTTGGCATCTTCAATCGGTTTCTTGGATAATCGTTCATTGTGCGTTGGTAATGTCAGCCGTTGGTTATATATTAAAGAGTAAGCGATTTAGCATTAACATCGCAGAATTCCCCGAAGCGTTACCTGAAAAATAAACCGCTTCATGCCGACATGGCAAAAATTGAAAATTAAAGGGTTACACATTGATTGAAGAAAACACACAAGACGAGCGACTGATCATTCTCGATACAGAAACTACCGGTATTAATCCCCGTGAAGGGCACCGTATTGTTGAAATTGGTTGTGTAGAAATGATCAACCGTCAGTTAACGGGTCGAAATTTTCATATGTATGTCAAACCGATGGCACATGGCATGCAAATGGTGATGGAGCAAGAAGTTATTAATATTCACGGTTTAACCGATGATTTCTTACGTGACAAGCCGACTTTTGAGCAAATAGCGCACGACTTTGTTAATTTCATTAAAGGCGCACGTTTAGTTATTCATAATGCTAAGTTCGATGTTGGCTTTATGGATCATGAATTTTCAATGGTGCCAGGCTTACCTAAGACAGCCGATATTTGTAGTGTTACCGATACTTTGAAAGTATCTAAAGACGAATTTGGCTCACCGAAAACCTTAGACTTTTTAGCCCGTTCTTATAAAGTCGACAAGTTAGTCGACCGCACATACCATGGCGCGTTAATCGATGCCCAGTTACTGGCATTTGTTTACATCGAAATGACCCGTAAACAAGCGACATTGAATTTACAGTCAGGCGATAGCCAAGCCGAAGATGCCAATGCCATTCGTCGAGTAGATATAAATCGTCCAAAATTAAAGGTTTTAGCTGCCACTGCCGATGAACTAACAGCACACGAAAATCGTTTAACTATTGTTAGTGAAAAAGGGGCTACGCCACTATGGCAAAAATGAGTTTGGCAAAATTAAGTGCGGCAGAAATAAGTGCGGAAAAAATGAGTACCGCAAAAATAAAAATCAGTGCGACAGCTACAGCGTGTAAAATTGTCGCTGTGGCAAAAGCCACATTATCGCGTAAAGCCTCTTTTATCAGCGTATTGATGACGTTAATAACCAGCCTTGCTTTAAACGCACAACAAATGCCGTCTGAAATTGAATATTACGTTGATGACAACATTACCAATCAAATTCCTTATTTCGATAATCGTTTTCGCATTGATGAACAGCTTGAGGAAGTCACGCTGCTTTTTTATCGTCGCAGTGGCACCCAACCGGTAATTTTGGTGCGACCTGACGGCTCAAAACTAAAAATTAACAGCGTACCTAAAGACAAAGTACAATGGTTTGATGATCGCACTTTTGACATGATCAAAATAAAATCTCCCATGATTGGGCCTTGGCAAGTGATAGGCGAAGTGCAGCCGAACAGTAAAATTATGGTGGTGTCGGAAATAAGATTAGAAGTAACCCCATTACCTGAAATAACGTTACAAGGTGAAACGTTAAAAATGGAAGGACGCTTATTTAATGGTGATATGGCCATTCAAACGCCGTTATTTAATGAGGTATTAGTACTCGATGTTGATTTTTATAGTACCAATAATTCGGATTTTTATAATTTCGGCGCTGAGCCAGTAAAGCTTACTTCATTTAGAGACGATGGTAGAGAACTAGATGAACATGCTAATGACAGCTTATTTACTGGAGAGTTTGAATTAGATTTCGCCCCCGGTGAGTGGGAACCGATTTACATTATTAAAATGCCAATGGCGACAAGAGAGCTGCGACAAGCACCTATTATAGTGCGGAAAAATCCCATCACAATCTCAGTCGAAACAGCACAAGACGAAAATGGCGTTCATGTGGTGACATTTGCAATTGATAATAGCTTTGTTGATGCCGATAGTATTCTTATTCAAGGTAAAGTCACCTTTCCTGATAAACAAGTAGAGCCTTTTTCTGTCATGGAAGGAAAGGGCCTAAGCCGCACTTATAATATTGCCTTTACAGAACCGGGCATACATAGAATACAAATAGGTGTTTTTGGTGAAACAACTACTGGCAGAGAATTTCGCGCAAAAGTACCTGAATTTAGCTTTAATGTTGATCGCTTAGGTGGGCCGCTAGTACCGACGCTTGATGGTGAAGTCAAAACTGAGCAACAAAACGCCGAAGTGATCGCGAATACCGAAATAGAAGCTGAAAAGCTTGCACAAGAGCGAGCAGAACAAAAAGCAGCACAAGAAGCTGAAATTGCCGATAAGCAACAAAAAACCTTATGGTACATTATTGCGGGTAATGTGTTCGTGATCGCCATTGCTGGACTGATGTTTTTCTTCATGCGTCGTAAAAAGAAAAAATAGTAGCAGGGTAATTGAAATAAAATCACCGTTTTTGCTGCTAAAAACGTCGGATTGTTCAGCAATTAGACATATAAACAAATGAATGAAAAAAACTGGTTGACGGCATCGAATCTTAACCGTATTATTCCCGCCGCATTCAACGAGTTGTGTTGAAAGCAACGATTAATGTGTGGAGTGGTAGTTCAGTTGGTTAGAATACCGGCCTGTCACGCCGGGGGTCGCGGGTTCGAGTCCCGTCCACTCCGCCAATTGTTTCAAAGGTTGTAAGTCCTTTTAAAATTTACAGAAGCAAGATGTGTGGAGTGGTAGTTCAGTTGGTTAGAATACCGGCCTGTCACGCCGGGGGTCGCGGGTTCGAGTCCCGTCCACTCCGCCAATT
>OJDR01000086.1_pt1 | contig 39923 bp, 32 predicted proteins | sample 1593081 | NCBI WGS metagenome assembly OJDR01 (sample SAMN05416873, study PRJEB24817) | seawater metagenome | isolation source: Sea water | place: Canada:Atlantic | collected 2013-11
AGATGAATACATAGATCAGCTTAAAAAAGCCCCGTACTTTGCCTTCGACACCGAGACCACGAGCCTGAGTTACCGCCAAGCAAAAGTGGTGGGATTAAGCTTTGCCCTAGCACCCAATGTAGCGTGTTATATCCCTTTAGGTCACGATTACATTGATGCACCCGCTCAGTTAGATCTAGATGAAACCCTGCAGAAACTAAAGCCTATCTTAGAAGATGAAAGTGTTTTAAAAGTGGGTCAAAACTTAAAATACGATGCTCATGTGTTGCGAAATCATGGAATTACCTTACAAGGCATTAGCCATGACAGCATGCTTGAGAGTTACGTACTAAATAGCACCACCATCAAGCACAACATGGATGATCTGGCTAAAAAATACTTAAACCATACCTGTATTTCCTTTGAGGATATTGCCGGCAAAGGCGCTAAGCAATTAACCTTTAATCAAATAGAAATAGAAAAAGCCGCTCCTTATGCCGCAGAGGATGCTGATATTACTCTGCGTTTACATGAAACATTGAACGAGCAGCTAAAACAAAGTGAGTCGCTGCTTACTTTGTACTCAGATATCGAACTTCCACTTGTGCAAGTGCTTACTTACATGGAAGAGCAAGGAGCCATAGTAAACGCCGACAAACTTCATAAGCAAAGTCATGAAATAGAATTACGCTTAAAAGAGCTGGAAAAACAGGCGTATGACCTGGCCGGTGAAGAATTTAATTTAGCCTCTCCAAAGCAGCTACAAACTATATTTTTTGAAAAATTAGAGCTGCCTATTATTAAGAAAACACCAAAAGGTCAGCCTTCAACAGCAGAAGACGTATTGGTGGAATTAAGCCAAAAATACGAACTGCCTAAGGTGATTTTAGAGCACCGTGGCCTAGCCAAACTCAAGAACACCTACACAGATAAGTTGCCATTAATGATCGACCCAAATAGTGGTCGTGTTCATACCTCTTATCATCAAGCGGTGACTGCCACAGGACGTTTATCCTCTAGTGAGCCTAACCTTCAGAACATACCCGTGCGGAACGAAGAGGGCCGTAAAATACGTCAAGCCTTCGAGGTACCTGTTGACCATGTGATGGTGGCAGCCGATTACAGCCAGATTGAACTGCGTATTATGGCGCATCTATCTAAAGACAAAGGGTTATTGGATGCCTTTTCACAGGGCAAAGATATCCACAGAGCCACTGCCGCTGAAATCATGGGGGTAGATGAAGCTGATGTAACCACTGAACAGCGTCGTCACGCTAAAGCGGTGAACTTTGGATTGATCTATGGCATGTCTGCTTTTGGGCTGGCTCGCCAGATCGATGTGGGCCGCAAGGAAGCACAGGATTACATCAATATCTATTTCGAGCGTTACCCTGGGGTGCGCGAATATATGAATAACACCCGCGAGCTGGCCGCCAGCCAAGGATACGTGGAGACCTTGTTTGGCCGCCGCCTGCACCTGCCAGAAATTAACAGCAAAAACGGCATGCGCCGTGCTGCGGCTGAGCGAACGGCGATTAATGCCCCCATGCAAGGCACCGCGGCAGACATCATCAAAAAAGCCATGATTGATATGCACCAGTGGATAAAAACTGACGCCCCTGATGTGCGGATGATTTTACAGGTGCACGATGAATTGATTTTTGAAGTACCTAAACAGCGTGTTGAAGAAGTAACACAGAAAATCAAAGAGATTATGGAGGATACGGTGCAGTTAGATGTGCCACTTATTGTAGATGCGGGGATGGGCAACAACTGGGATGAAGCTCACTAATACTAAGTGGGTAATTGAAAATTAATTTAAAGCGGTTACTAACCCTATATAGCCTAATTATATTGGTCATTTTATAGTTTTTTGTAACATTGCTGGCTATTTTTGTCTTAGCTTCTAGTCTGTAAATTGAACTTACTAAGAAGGGTTCTGTCACAGTACTCGTTCTCTGAAGTTGATTTACCGCTGCCTTCGGTTATCTCCCCAGACTCCGAAGGTATTTCGAGCCCGGTCGTCCTCCCCCAATGACGACCGGGCTTTTTTTATGCCCAAGGATGGGCTGGACCCTAGAAATGCAGGATGCAATTTCTAGGGTCTGTACAGAATGTAGGGTCAGGATTTATGTTCCAGACAAATCCTAAGTACTGGCGTCCATGCCAGCAATGACGCGGGCGCATGGATGCGCAGGAGCGGCGTTTACCAGCTGCTAAATTGTTACTTGGACACTAAATGGCAAGCCTATAATTTCTAGGGTATGTACAGGATGTGCGGTCAGGATTTATGTTCCAGACAAATCCTAAGTACTGGCGTCCATGCCAGCAGCGGCGTTTACCAGCTGCTAAATTGTTACTTTGACACTAAATGGCAAGCCTACAATTTCTAGGATATGTACAGGATGTATCGTCAGGATCTATGTTCCAGACAGACCCCAAGGACTGGCACCTATTCGGTAGTTAAAAATCATCCCCAAGTCCCAGCTAATGCTTTCCCCTTATATTGCTTACGTTAACCCAAAAAATAACCGCCTATAAATCTCACATGTGTACCCCTGTGCCAGTGTCCAATATTGACAAAGCAGGCCTAAATCTTCAGGCTTCGCCTTTATAAAGCCAATAAAAAAATAATGCTAACAGGGCTCACCAATGTGGTTACGTTTCAGCTTACCTTTAATTCTTTGTGTACTTAATAGCACAGCATCTGCCGCGGCATTAGATTTACCAGGGGATACCTTAGTTAAAGGCCAACAATTCATCGGCTCAGAAACCAGTATCAGTGATTGGCATTATGCCGCCACGTTTGTCAGCGATACAGACACTGTTTCATACGGAGAGGATTATTGCGGTAAAGATACAAATGACAAAATTATCGAGGAATGTACTCTTGATGATAGCGCTAGGGGGATCGCAGACGGCAATAACAACGGCTACGACTTCGGCACCTCCATCACCTATCTATACGGCGTTACATCCGATATTGCAGTAGGCGTACGCTACGGATATCAATATGAAAAAGATGACAGCGACATAGATTCTGGCGCACCTGCTGCTGCCGATTTACAAGGGGACATTCAAAACGAAGGGGGCACCGATGTGGCCCTTATGGGCATGTATCGTATTGTTGATGGCGTCGCGCTTACAGTTGATTTAGTGTTGCCCATTTGCTCCTCTGATAGCGCAAGCAGCTTATGCAATTCAGACCGTGCCCAGCCAGATAATGACTCAAGTTCAGGTGCATCCGGTGGTCAAGGGAATGGTTATTACCAACTAAGTGGAGAGCTGGCAGCCAATTGGCTAACGGAATTAGACACCCGTTGGTATGGGCGGGTGTTTTCATCCATCACCTTATCGGATGATGTAATGGGTAAAAAAGCCTCTTCCCCTTTTATTTACGGCTTCGGTTTTGGCAATGCCTATAGTGCATTTGGGAATCACAATTTTTTAACCGAAATTACCTTGGTTCGCGCCATGGAATACAGTGCTTACTCTGATCAAGTGCAAGCAGACGTGCGTTATTCAAGAGGATCGTCATTGGCCATGAAAACCGATTATTTATGGAACTGGTTGCCTAATGTGCAAATTCGTCCATTTTTAGATATTGCTTTGGTGCAACAGCCCAGCATGCGATTTGAAAGTGAATTTGAAGAGACCACCGATAGTCGTGGCTTAGAATATTCAACCGGTACACACATTACTCTGGGTGCACAGTTAAGGGCGAACTTTTAGCTGGAGTTGATTTAAGCCTTGAGTCAATAAAAAGCCCCCTATCAATTAAATTGATAGGGGGCTTTTTATTATGGGTTATTGCTCGGCTTGACTGTCTTCACCGGCTTCAGGGTCTTGGGCTAAGAAGTGGCTAAGTTGTAAACGAAGTGTGTCGGTGCCTTCCTTTTTTAACGAAGAAAAGGTTTGTACTGTTAATAGCTCTCCCATGTGGGCCAGCTGTTTTTTAACGGCAAACATGGTGTTTTGTCGTGGGCCTTTTTTAAGTTTGTCTGACTTGGTGAGCAATATATGAATCGGCATTTGGCAATCTTGCGCCCATTCACACATCATTAGGTCAAATTCGGTTAAGGGATGGCGAATGTCCATCACTAAAACCAGTGCTTTAAGGCTTTTTCTGAGTTCTAGATATTCATTCATGTTTTTTTGCCATTCGCGCTTCACGCGATCAGGCACCTTAGCAAAACCATAGCCAGGTAAATCGACAATACGAACCCCTGGGTCGATTTCAAAAAAGTTAATGAGTTGCGTACGCCCAGGTGTTTTACTGGTCCGGGCCAGTTTACCCTGCAAGGCTAGAGTATTTAGGGCGCTAGATTTCCCCGCGTTAGAGCGTCCAGCAAAGGCCACCTCAACGCCAGTATCAGCAGGACACTGCTTAATACTCGGGGCGCTGATTAGGTATTTGGCCTTTTGGAAGTTGATCAATACTGGTTCCATGGTGTTTTTACTGCTATGCGTCAAGTTGTAAGTGAGGTTACTTTGGTTATAATGCCACAAAATGAGTATGGACCTATTAACCAATTTAAGTTGGATGAGAGAGGGACCATAAAAATAACACCGCTGGCGGCATTATTTACTCTATTATTGGTAAGCATGGGGCACAGCGCTGCCAAGGGCCAGTAAATAAATTATTATCCAGATATGTGATTAGCGAATCTGGCCAAAAAAGCCAAAGAATTAAATTTAAAAAGGTAGAGAGCACCATGAAAAAATTGGCAATTAGCTTAATGTTGTCCTTGGGTTTAGTTGTAACCGCACAAGCCGGCGATGCCGCATCAGGTAAGCAGTTGTCAGCAGCCTGTGGTGCTTGTCACGGAAGCGACGGTAACAGCCCAGCAGCAAGCTTTCCAAAAATAGCGGGTCTTGGTGAAAAATACCTTTTGAAACAACTTAAAGACTTTAAAAGTGGCGCACGTGCTAACCCAATAATGGCTGGCCAAGTAGCGGCATTAAACGAAACTCAAATGGGTGATGTGGCCGCATACTATGCAAGCCAAACCCGTTCTGTTGGTTATGCTGCCAAAGATAAGGTGGCAGTAGGTGAGAAAATTTACCGAGCTGGTAACAAGGCCACGGGTGTTCCAGCTTGTCTAGCATGTCACGCTGCTAACGGTAATGGTATGAGCGCAGCAGGCTTCCCTGCATTGGGTGGTCAGCACAGCGATTACATCAAAGCCCAGTTAGTGGCTTTCCAAGAAGACAAGCGTGAAAATGATGCCAACAAAGTCATGCGTGACATTGCTGGGCGTATGTCTAATAAAGAAATCTCAGCTGTATCGGCTTACATTCAGGGTCTTCACTAGTTATTGGTGAGTAACTGAACAGCATTAAAGGCGGCCTTGGCCGCCTTTTTTGTGTCTGGGCTATTTGAATCCGGCAGAAGCCTGCTTTTTTCTGACAATTTAATTACAATCCCCTGCTATTTTTGAGACTTGCGTGATGATTGTGAAAAAAGCCAAGTACACCCTATTTGTTTTAGCGGCCTTTTGGGCGTTCTTGCTATTGCCCGACATGATCTATGGGCTAATCAATGAAAACTATCGTGCGGGCTTTGATGTTAAAAGTATCGCTATCTCTCTTGTTCTTATCACGCTTCTTTTACTTAGCCGTACCCCAAAGCTTAATATTCTAGCGCTAATGTTTTTGGGTTATGCTCAAGTGAGCCAATTAATGTACTTCCATTACTTTGGTGGCTTTTACAGTGCATTTGATATTGTGCTGATGATGGCAGAGACCCAAGATGCTCTCATTGGTTTTGTAGATGCTCTGCCATTTATGGCGGTGCCTTTTTGTGTGTCTATGGCGTTTTATTTAGTAGCGCATATTGCTTATAAAAAGTACCAAAGCCAAGTATTCACGTTGCCTTATATCTCTATTTTGTTTGTACTAATTTTAACGTTGCCGTTTTTACAATCTATTCGCTCAGCAACATCCCAGAAATTTCAGCCAAACGTCGCCCATTCCTCTATGAAGAATGGCTTATACAGTTTGTCATTTTTTAGTGCTCGACAGTTAAAAACGGCAGTAGGCCTTCGAAAGGAACTACCCAATTACCAGCCCTATCTAATAGCCAAAACCCAGCCTCAGGATGCAAATGTGGTGGTGTTAATGGGAGAGAGTTTAAACTATGACAATCTGGGGTTATTTGGTTACGAGCGCCCTACAACCCCTGATTTACTGCCTTATACAAATGATAAAAACTTCTTTTACTTGCCAGCTTTATCAAGCGCCGTTTCTACAAGGGTTTCTTTGGCACTGTTTTTTAATACGGTGTATGAACCTGACAATACGGCGCATATTAGTAAAATGGATACTTCGTTATTTAAATTGGCCAAACAGGCTGGCTATAGTACCCATTATATAACCACTCAAAAAAATGCCGGAGGCTTAAGCTATTCATTCTCACTGGGAGACATTGATACTTGGAAAGAAGACAAAGACCTAAACAGCTATAACAGCACTTACGATGATCGTTTGTTACTTGAATTGAAATCCATGAATTTAGATTTTGAAAAGCCTCAATTTGTTACGCTACATATGCGTAGCGCCCATGTACCTTACATAGATAACTATCCAAAAGACCAAGAAACTTATCCAGTTGAAGGCCAGCCATTCGAAAAATACATGGTGAATAGCTACGACAACTCGGTGTTGTACACCCAAAAAGTAATTGCTGATATTTATGCGTATTTCAAAGATTCAGGCAAACCCACTTATATTTTCTTTACCCCCGACCATGGTGAGCTGATGGGCAAAGATGGTCGCTTTGGCCATAACTCGGTCGACATCGATATGGCACGGGTGCCTTTCATGTTTTACGGAGTGAATCTTAAGCAGGACAAAATTCAAAACCTTAAAGATGAATTAGGCTGCATGCCTAACCACTATTTAATTAGCTTACAAATTGCCAAGGTATTGGGGTATGAAATCACCAACCCTAATGTGGAGAAAGGCATGTATTATTTAAACGGTACCGATGTATTTGGTGAGGCAGGTTTTATGAAGTACGACCTAGCAGGGGTTCAACAGGCCACTTGTCCAGAATTTGCCCAATAAAGGTTTGTTGTATGGAAGCTGAATGATTTGTTCATCTTCCTGCTATTTTTGACAAAACTCTACGCACCCTGATATAGATCTCATCATTGGTAAGTAATTGTGGGAACTTTTCCATTGGCTCTTGTCCAAACAGGCACGACAATTTAGGCTTAGCCACATAAAAATTAACGCTATAAGGCAATAAAATGAAATTGATAAGAACACTTCTTATGTCGGCGGCCATGTTATTGGCTTTCAGCGCTCAGGCAATTGACTATAAAGAAGGCCAACATTATAAAACATTGGCTAGCCCCACTATGGCCCGTGATGCCTCTAAAGTAGAAGTGGTGGAAGTGTTTTGGTATGGCTGTGGCCATTGCAATAAGTTTGAACCTACCGTTCAAGCTTGGACAAAGTCCATTCAGGCCGATGTAGATTTTCACCAAATGCCTGCGCAATTTAGCCGTCAGTGGAAAATTCATGCTGGGTTATTTTATCTAACACACGCCCTGAAATTGAATGAAAAAGTGCATCAAGCCATTTTTGACGAAATTCACACAAAGCGTAACTCTCTGTTGAGCAAAAGTGACCAAAAAGCCTTCTTGGCCAAATATGGTGTAAGCGAAGCCGATTTCGATAAATACGATGATTCTTTTGGTGTGCGTCGTCAGCTAAAAATGGCCGATCAAATGGTGCGCAACTATGGCATCAGCGGTGTACCGGCCATTATCGTGAACGGTAAATACTTGGTGAACGCCACCACAGCGGGCGGCATGGACAATATCTTTGGGGTGGTTAACCACCTAGTAGAACAAGAACGCAAACTGCTTAAATAGTCAGTTTTTCCATAAGCTCTTACCTTGAATGGGAAGGGCTTATTAAGTCTCCCTTCTTCTTTTCACAACTTCCAGCAAACTGATAAACCTCTCCTATACTAAATTAGCATGGGGGGCGCTATGAGCACTGACAGCGATCGCTGGAAAAACAAATACCTAAATTTAATCGATGAGCATGAAAAACTGGAAAAACAGTTTGAGGATCATGCTGCACACTTGCGCCGTGCCATTATTCGCCTAACTGTGGTGGCAGAAGGACGTGACGAAGACCTAGATAGCCAATTGGGTCAGGCACGAGATCAAATTCGCAAAGACCAACTCACTGGCTTATCCAGCATACTAGACCGCGTTGAAGAAGGTTTTGAGCGTTGGCAATCTCATCAAGAGACATTTCATTCTCAACTCTCTGAATCCCTTATTAACATTGAAACCCAAAGCGATGCTTTGCCTGCCAGTTTATTAAAAGAACTAAAGGGCTTGCGCAAACAAGTGCGCACCACCGATAAAGCCCAACTATTGCTGGCCATGGTGAGCGTTATTGCTCAGTGGGCCAATGCCATGGTTGAAGCCATGGAGGGTGAGGGCACAGGAAAAGAAAATACAGGGGGCTGGTTTAGTCGCTTATTTAATAAAGACGGTTCCCCCTCAGATTCAACCGATTCACAGCAGGCGCCAGTAAAAGATGGCGAAGAGCCTTATGAAATACCACAACAGGAAACAGCCACTGAAGGGTTAAACACTCTTAGTGGCGAGGCCAGTAAGGTACTGACCGCATTGATCTCTAAGCTCACCTTACCCAGTACCGAGCAGCCCAGAGCCATGCGCTTATTAAGTAAGGTTCAAGCTGGGCTTAATTGGTATGAGTTGGTGCCTGCTCTAGAAATATTATCCGACCTTGTTATCTCGGCATTAGGCACCGAACAAGAAGAGTTTGAAAGTTTCCTTAAGAATCTAAACGAGCGTTTATTTGCCCTGCAAAGTTGGCTCAGCCAAGGTAAAGATTTAGAAGATGGTTTCAAATCGGCATCCAGCGATTTTGATGAAAAAATGCGCAGCCACCTTCAAGATTTAAGAGACGTGTTATCGCAAAGCAATAACCCCAGTGAAAGCTTACAGGGTTCGGTAAGCCATCAATTAGATGAAGTGTTTGCCACACTAGATGGTTTTAAACTTGAGCAACGCTCCCGTGAAATTGCTTTTGAAGGGCACATTAAAGATTTAGCAGGCCGCATAGAAGGCATGGAAAGTGACTTGCAGCAGGCTAAACAACAGCTGGTGCAAACTCAAATGCGCGCCATGACCGACAGCCTTACCCAATTGCCTAATCGTGGCGCCTATGACTTATACCTTGAAAAAGAACAAGAGCGCTTTCGTCGCTATGGCTCGCCTTTAAGTTTACTGGTGTGCGATGTGGATAAGTTCAAACGTATTAACGATCAATATGGGCATCAAGCTGGGGATAAAGTCTTGCAGCTTATTGCCAAACAAATAAAAAAAGGCACCCGAGAAACCGACTTTTTAACTCGGTATGGCGGTGAAGAGTTTGTGGTCATTTTACCTGAAACCGAAAGTGAAGCGGCCTTTCAAGTAGGAGAGAAAATACGCGAGCAAGTGGCCAATAGCCCATTTCATTTTAAAGGCGTACGGGTACAAATTACCATTTCCTGCGGTATAGCGAGTTTTAAAAAGGGTTACCGCAGTGAACAGGTATTTGATGCTGCCGATGCTGCTTTGTACCAAGCAAAAGAATCTGGGCGCAACCAATGCAAGGTTGGTGAGCTGCAAGGGCAGCCTGGTGAAGAGGCGCCTGAACAATAACGCAGTACCCTAAAAACGGTGCTTTTTCGTCTTTCCTCTGATTTCCCGCTAGTAATTACGTGTATAGATCTAAATCAACGTTCATGAATAATAATGAGAATCCCTATCATTACTAATTGCAAATAAGAGACCATTTGCTATTATCTTGCACATTATTTACAGATCTTTACTCAGCAGGTTCCCTATGAAGTTAGTAAAAGGCGTTACTCTTTTATCTGCAGCTATGATGCTGGCAGCTTGTGGAAGTAGCAGTAGCAGCGATGATGAAGACCCTGCCTCTGTTTCAACTTACAGTTTTGAGAGTAAGGTAAATGCAGGGGAATCGTCTGTTTCTCACTCTGGTCAATCTACCCGCCATTTGCTAATTAACGAATTGAAAAGCTTCATTGCTTCTGATGAATTAAAAGCAGCTACTACTAAAGAAGCCGCTTTATTTGAGTTGAACCGTATTTACGCCACCGGCGTTAATAGTGAAGTAGCAGGCAGCCTATATAATGTTGATGTATATGGAGTAGATGATAAAACTAGTATTTCTATTAGCGTTTCTGATGAGCTAACTCTTGCCCAAACTACTTTCCGAGATGTATCGGATGATAAAAATTTAAAAGGCAAAATGGCTGGTCAAGATAACGACTTAAGCCAAGAGTTTATTGGTTGGGCCGTTGCCATAGATGAAGCGGAAGGCGAAACAGATAACGACCGCCCTAATTTATTGTTAACTTCGTGGTTGGATCAAATTGCAACACTAGCCGCATCAGATGCTGAATCGGCTTACTTAACTGGCGAAGGTTTAGATCTTCAACAGCTAGTTCAAAAATTTCTGCTAGGTGCTGTGACCTATTCTCAAGCAGCCGAAGACTACCTTAAGGCTACTAAAGGCTTAGTAAAACAGAATACTGATTCAGATAATAAAGCTGAGTTTGATGCTGGAACTGATGCCTCGCTAAAGAGCTACACCTCTCTTGAACATCAATGGGATGAAGGCTTTGGTTACTTCGGTGCCGCCCACGATTACTTGGCCTATACAGATGCAGAAAACAAAGCAAACTCTGCTAACGATACTGATGGTGATACCCAAATTGATTTGATGAAAGGTGAATACAGTTTTGGCCATTCAATCAATGCGGCTAAGCGTGATGTGGGCAGTGATGGTGCCACAGATTTTTCTACAGAAGCCATGGCTGCCTTTATTGCTGGTCGTAAGTTGATCAATGATAACGTCGCTGTAGAGACAGCCAGTGATGGTGCTGATGCCGCTTATTATGACGCGCTTGTGGCTTACTCTGAAACAGCGTTAGGTGCGTGGGAAAAAGCTATTGCATCTACGGTTATTCATTACATTAATGATGTCATTGAAGAAACAACGAATTTAGGGACAGATCAAGAAGCCACTTTAGCCGATCGTGCCAAGCATTGGTCTGAGATGAAAGGCTTTGCATTAAGTTTACAATTCAGCCCTGTTGCTGCGGTTTCTCGTGAAGATTTAATCGCTGTTCACGCTGCTATGGGCGAAGCGCCTGTTTTGAGCGCTGATGTCGCTGGTAACTATGTTACCCAGCTACAAGCTGCTCGTGACTTACTAAAAGACGCGTATCAATTTGATGCCGAAATCGTGGCTGGCTGGTAGTATCTGCCACCATGAACAGACAAGGCCGTCGTAGACGGCCTTTTTGCGTTTTAGGAAAAAATTAAAGTGTGGGGTGGTGTGTGAAGTTAAAATTAGGTTTGTTAAGTGCCGTAGTGGTTACATTGTCGGCTTGTGGTGGTTCAGGTGGCGGTAGCACAAGCTCTAATACGACGGATGCCTGTAGCAAATTAGATAACGACACGTTTAATTGCAGCCAAATGCTCACCGATATAGTAGAACATGCTGTTCGCCCATCAACCACAGCCTTAAGTGCGGCTTCCGTTATTTTGCATGACAATACAGACACGTATTGCGCAGCTATTGGTGAAGCTAATGAAGACGCATCGTTAACCAGCGCGAAAAATGCTTGGTCTGCAGCCATGGTAGAAGTTCAACAATTAAGAGCTATGCAATTTGGTCCATTGGCTGATAGTGAAACCGGCCTAGATGCGATTTATGCTTGGCCTACCGTGAGCAGTTGCTTGGTGGATTCACAAGTGAAAGATGGTGAAGTAGGTTTGGCGAATCGTGCAGGCTTGTACGCCATGGAGTATTTATTGTTTGGCCCTGTGGATGCTGTTTCTTGTGAGAATGGCGAGCTACCCAGTGTGGATGCTTGGGCTGAAGGTAAGTCATCAGATCAGATTCAAATAGCCCGCTGTGACTATGCAAAACTGGTGGCCGATGATCTTGTATTAAAAACCAGCGCCCTAGCCACAACTATGAACAACTATGATTTAGCTTCGCTAAATGAAAACTTGCAAACCTCAGCAGGCTTAGTAAGTGATGCCTTGTTTTACATTGATAAACAAACTAAAGACGTAAAAATTAAAAAACTATTACCGCAAGCAGGTGATGAGACTTTTAATCCAGAAGAAGTGGAGTCACAGTTTGCTCATGTGACCCAACAGCATATTAAATCTAACTTACAGGGCATGAGAAAAGTTTTTACCGCTGATTCGAATATGGGGTTAGATGATTACTTAGCTGCTGCCAGTCAGCAAGAAATTGCTGATGATATGTTAGCCGCAATAGATGCCACTATTGATAACATTAATGCGTTATCCAATAACACTGATGCCAGTAATGATTCATTATTCGATATTGTGAGTGCTGGAGGAGTAGCTGGAACCTGTGTGAATTTAGGAGCTAGCGGGACATACGATAATGCAAGCTCTGATATAGACACCTTGTGTGCCTTGCAATTCACTATTAAACAAGTAACTGACCTTCTTAAAGGTGAATATACTCAATTAACCAGCTTTGCGGTGCCTGCGACAGCAGGTGGTGATGCAGATTAATGGTTTTATTGTAAACAGATAAAGCTATAAAACCCAAAAGCCGCCTTGTTTAATAACATGGCGGCTTTTTAGTATTTAGTAAAATCCTTATTTAAAAGGTACGAATTTCAAAAGTAGTTGCTGCTTTAATGATTGTGCTTCTTTAGGTAACTCATAGGGCAGTTGCCCACTTCGCCAACTGCCAGCTAAGCGATCCCAAATAGACAGAATTGAACCATAATTATAGTTCATGGTTTTTACACCATGATGGGCTTGATGTTGGCTGGGACTAATGAATATTTTTTCAAAGTAACCATAACTTATATTAACTGGGCTATGCCTTAAGTTGGCCCCTAATGCATTAAAAGCCACAACCCATAATGTAGCCCCCCAAATTTGTAAGCTATCGGCTTGAAAACCCAAAAAATAAAAGCCGCATCCGGCACATATGCCATGCACTAGGCTACTTCGTAATTGATACATTAAAGATTCTAGGGGATGAATACGTAATGTCGTTAGTGGCGTAAGGACGGTGGCACTATGATGCAGCTGATGAATACGCCATAAAAAACTAAATTTATGTAAAACTCGGTGCAATAGATACCGACTGGCATCATCTAACAAAAATAGTATGAGGGTATAGGTGGCTACTATTCCCAAGGAACTGGATATGCTTCCTGGTTCTGTGGCATCACTAAACAGCCTTAAAAAACGGAACACGTTTAGAGAGATGTTTATGGTAAATACAAACCAGCCAATGGCGAGTAGGCCAAATAGTGCTCGGTTAAAGAAAATTAAAGCGTAATCTTGATAACAAGACGGGTTTAACCAGTAATCGCGCTGAATGACTTTCATCATTAAGTGGCGGCGTTTCTGCCAATTAAGAGCTGCCCATCCTAAAGCGATGAGCATACAGCTAGGCCAGTACCCATAGAAGGTACGCATTGCTGGGTCAAGCAGCCAGTTTATTAACGGTTCAATTGCATTCATGTATGCAGGCAAGCACCCTACGTGCGGTTAACGATTCTTTTGAGGTAGATCAAAAAGCCGTCAATTTTAAACCAAAAGAAATTCAGATTCATTCTCATTTGTGTTTAAATTAGCGCCAATTCCATATCACCTTGGGCTGCAGTTGTGTCTACATTTGCCTTTCGATCTACCATCTCATTTTCTGTTCTATTTTTAGCCTCTACATCTATGGCCAATGAAGAAGCCGTTAAACTACAGCAGGTTTATATCACTGGCGGTCAGGATCAAATTCAAACCCAACCGGGCAGTGCCACCCTTATTGATAATGTGGCCCTAGAGCAATTTGAATATACAGACATTCACCGTGTGTTAAACGAAGTGCCGGGCATTAATATACAAGAAGAAGATGGCTATGGTCTGCGCCCTAATATAGGTATGCGTGGCTCTAGCCCTGAGCGCAGTAAGAAAATCGTTATTATGGAAGATGGCGTATTAACCGGCCCTGCGCCTTATTCGGCATCAGCTGCCTATTATTTTCCAAACGTGTCGCGAATGAGCGCTGTGGAAGTATTTAAAGGCCCTTCGGCCATTCAATATGGCCCCTCTACTGTGGCGGGTGCGTTAAATCTAGTGAGCCGTGGCATTCCCTATGCGCCTCAAGGTGAAGTAGACATGCAACTGGGCAGCTTTGATTACCAGCGTCTTAATGCCTATTACGGCGAGCAAATTGGTGACTTTGGCTATTTAATAGAAGGCCTGAATGTTTCCACTACAGGTTTTAAAGATTTAGACAATGGCCAAGACACAGGTTTTGAGCGCAATGACTTTACCCTTAAAACCAGTTATGACATTAACGGAAAATACCGTCAGCGTCTTGCGTTAAAGCTGGGTTATGCCGATGAAAACAGCGATGAGACTTATGTTGGTTTAACTAAAAATGATTTAGATGAAGACCCCTACCAACGTTATGCCGCTAGTAGCTTGGACAATATGCAATGGGAGCATACCCAGTTTCAATTAACCCATATTTTCGAACCTTCTCTAACTAGCCAAGTGACCACAGATGTTTACTACAACACGTTTAGCCGAGATTGGTTTAAGTTAAATAGCTTCGGTGATGGTGTGCCAAGCGTAGGGGAAATACTAAAAGACCCTACTTCAAGTAATAACGCAGGCTATTTAGAAGTAATAACTGGGCAGCGTAATTCTATTCTTGATGCTGAGCAGCTTTTAATCGGCAACAACGGTCGAGACTACATAAGCCAAGGTATACAAACCAAATTCAATACCGACTTAATTGCCTTGGGTTACAACCATCAATTAGAAGTGGGGATGCGCATACATTCAGATGAAGTAAAGCGTAATCATACTCAACAAGCCTATGACATGGTGAATGGTGAGTTGGTGTTAGCAGGGTCAGCTTTGGACACGACCACAAGAAATACAGGAGAAGCGACTGCAATAGCTTTATATATAAAAGATGATATAGAGATAGATAACACCACTGTGTCTTTAGGCTTGCGTAGCGAAAATATTGAAAGCAAGTTAACGGATCATGAACTTGCAGATAAACCTAATAAAACAGCTGAAGAAGAAGCTGCTGTTACTAACAGCTCTACCCAAAATGTATTACTGCCCGGCATTGGCACCTTTACTCAAATAAATGAGTCTTTTGGTATTTTGGCTGGTATTCATAAAGGCTTTGTGGCGGTGTCACCGGGTCAAGAGGGAAGTGTTGATGCGGAAGAAAGCATTAACTACGAGTTGGGATTTCGCCTACACAATGGTCATCAAATAGAAGTGGTGGCTTATGCTAATGACTACAGTAACTTAAAGGAATCTTGTAGCTTTAGCAGTGGCTGCGCCATAGATTCTTTAGATGAAGAGTTTAATGGTGGTGAAGTATTGGTTTACGGTTTAGAGGCCAATTGGAAATACTCACATGAACTAGCTGGTGCTTTAACACTGCCTGTGAATGTTACCTACACGTTTACAAAAACTGAATTTCAAAATAGTTTCACTGATGACAATGGTGTGTTTAAAGAAGCCGGACAAAATGTGGAAGAAGGCGATGAGTTGGCATACGTTCCTACACATCGTTTAAATATAAAGACCGGTATTCAAGCAGAAAAATGGAGCCTGATGTTAGGTGCGCTATACCAAGGTGAAATGCGCGACCAAGCTGGTCAAGGTACCATTGCCGATGCCGATAAAATTGATTCCTATTTAGTGTTAGACCTTGCCACTAAGTATCAAATAAAGCCTGAGCTGGCTGTATACGGCACAGTGGATAATTTAATGGGTGAAGAATACGTAGTAGCAGCACAACCCATGGGATACCGCCCGGGTAAGCCTCGTGCAGTGCAGTTAGGGGTTAAATATTCGTTTTAGTTTTTATTAGAAAGAAATGCTTGAACTTAAAACACGCTACGGCGTGTTTTTTGGTTTTGGTATTTAAGAAAATAGTCATAACCGTTTAATCTAATAAAAAGCCCGAAGGTCAATTACAAGATCTCCAGGATTTTTATTCTCAGTGAAGTTGATATGTAAGAATTTCTAACTTCATCGTGAACCACTATTTCCGCAGTATTTTGCATTCGGAGCTCTTACCTAGGTAAATTCAGAAGGCCCGAGTTCCGCTAGATCTAATAATACGTGCAATTTACATCGGGCTTCAGAAGCTGAATAGCTCTTCATGATCAAAGTAGGTCATGCAGGTAATAGAGCATTAAGTAAATGGATAGCAATACCGCGACCCACACCACCATGGTTTCGATTGGCCAAAGTCTCGCGAAGTAACCCTTGGGTTGACCGGATTCTGCATCATACGAATTCTGGATAACTTGCTTGATGGATGTCACCACAGATTTCTCAAAGCGGCCATAAGCGCCGTACACGCTGCCTCCAACCCTTTTTACAACATTCGGTGCAAGCTTACGGTAGAGCCAATCCGCATCGAGATTGGTTGACGGCAGCTCAGGTGGATACATATTCTTAAGGTTGAGCCAAACAAAGGCCAATGCTGAGAAGAATAACAATTGAAGTTGGGTTAGCACGTGGGTCATATCATAAGGATTATAGTCATGCTCCCAAGGTAAAAGCGCATAAACCGTTTGCGCAGGGAAGGTACCTATCACAACACAGGTTACCGCCGCTATGGTCATGGCGATAAGCATGTTTTTTGGTGGTTCGGTTGTACGAATGCCAGAGTCATGAGCGAAAAAGGCGAAGTACGGAATTTTAACTCCGGCGTGGTGGAATACCCCGGCGGCGGCAAAGAGCAGCAATAACCATACTACGTCGTAACCTTCGGCTACCGCTGCTGCCATGATCATGGATTTTGATACAAAGCCGCTGAACAGTGGAAAGGCTGAGATAGATGCGGCGCCCACAATACAGAGTATGGTGGTTTTGGGCATGCTTTTGTATAAGCCTCCCAATTCGGACCCATTAATCTTGCCGGTCATATGCAATACCGCACCCATAGACATCATAAGTAAGCCTTTAAAGATGACATCGTTAAACGCGTGAGCCACCGCGCCGTTTAACGCGATGGCGGTACCAATACCAATACCAACGATCATAAAACCAATTTGGTTTATCAAACTGTAGGCTAGCACTCGACGAAGATCGTTTTCGATGACTGCAAAGAAAATTGGGAAACACGCCATGGAAACGCCTATCCAAATGAGAATTTCTTCTCCGGGATAGCCACGGGCAAACGCATAGACTGCAACTTTAGTGGTGAATGAAGCTAAGAAAACAGTGCCTGTGGGTGTCGCTTCTGGGTACGCATCGGTTAACCAGTTGTGCATAAATGGAAATGCACATTTGATTCCAAAGGCCAAGAAAATCAACCAAGCCCCGATTTGCGCAAGACCCTCATGTTGCAAAGATATTTGATTAAACAACAGGCTGTTATTCACCTGCGCAAGAATCAACAGCCCCGCGAGCAGCAAAACACCGGATAAGACTTGAATGATGAGGTATCGAAAACCAGACGAATAGGCTCGGTCAGTTTTGCGTGCCCAAATCAAAAATACAGACGTCAGTGCCAGCAGTTCCCAAAATACAAACAACGTGAGTAAGTCACCAGCAAATACGGCACCCACGGCACTGGCAGCATACGCAAGTCCGGCGACATGCTGCACGGTATCTTTAATGTGAAGTGCATAAACAACGGCAATAAATGAGGCAAGGTGAAAGAGGTAGCCAAACATTAAACTCAGTTTATCGACACGCACTGGCTCAAGTACGTAGCCCATGAACTCCATAGACCAGAACACTCCGTGTTCTATGCCCATTAGATTTAAGGCGCCCGCGATGGGAGCGGCTAACATTAGAATGTTACGCAACCAGCCTCGCAGTAAAATAGCCGCGAGTGCACCCAGCAACAGGGGAATAAACGGTATGACACTATTCATCGTAGTAATCTTCTCCACGCATTAGCACTTTGCGCATTTCTTTGGCGATTATCACTAATACCACACAACCGACAAAACCATATATGGCATAGAAGGCGGGAATTTTTTCCCAATCGTGGTATATGTGGCGATGCACAATAAAGTCGGCAACCACCAACAGACCACAAATTACGTAAAAAACCTTGAGCATTTTGCGAATGTTTTCGGGCTTATCGAAGAAGCCACTGGGTTCATGCTGTTCAGCCATTTAGCCTTCTCCTTTTAAGCTGGTTGTCATCTCTACATTGGTTGATACACCAGGGATTAGATTAATCAAATCGATCAATGGCTGTGGATAGAAAAACAATACGAGACAACATACAGAGGTGGTGCTCAGTGCAATCAACATAAGTAGGGGGGCTTCTTTGGTCTCAGCCCATGTCCAAGGTTTAGATTCTCCGGGCTGGGTATGAAAAAACGCTTTTATAGGAATGGGCAACAGGTACGCAATATTAAGCAGTGAACTGATCATTAAGGTGGCCACAATAAAGAGTTTATCTGCTTCCAACGCGCCCACGACCAGATACCATTTACTCCAGGTTCCTGCCATGGGTGGTAAACCAATAATGCTAATGGCACCGATGGTAAACGCTGTCATGGTGATGGGCATTTGCCTACCAAGACCGCCCATGTCGCTGATGTTCTTTTTATGACTGGCCACCATGATGGCGCCCGCGCAGAAAAACAAAGTAATTTTACCCACACCGTGGGTCGCGATGTGCAATGCAGCACCCGCACTGGCAATAGACGATGCCAAAAGTGCACCTACGACTATGTAGCTTAATTGACTAATGGTGGAGTAGGCGAGTCGCGCTTTTAGATTGTCTTTGGTCATTGCGATGCAGGAAGAAAGCAATATAGTCGCGGCACCTATATAAAGCATGATATCCGTGGTAGCGAGATCTTTAAGTGTCTCTAAACCAAAAATATAAATCACGACTTTTAAAATACAGAATACACCTGCTTTTACCACGGCCACCGCATGTAAGAGTGCACTAACAGGTGTGGGTGCCACCATCGCTGCTGGCAACCAACGATGGAAAGGCATGATGGCAGCCTTACCTATGCCATAGCAGAAAAGCACAAGCAGAACGCTTAGAATAACTTTATTGTGAGAGTCATCAAAAATACCGCCCGCTTTAAAATCCAAAGTTCCTGTTAAGCTATAGGTGCCTAACACAGCAAACAGAAAAAACGCGATGGATGTACTGAGCAAAATACCCAGATAGACGCGGCCCCCTTGTTTAGCTGCATCATTGCCGGCATGGGTAACCAATGGGTAAGTCGACAGTGTTAATACTTCATAAAATATAAAGAGTGTTAGCAAGTTGCCCGAAAAACAAATAGCCATCACCGAACTGATGGCAAGGGCAAAGCAAAAGAAGAACCGTGTTTGGTTTTCTTCGTTATGCCCGCGCATATAACCTATGGCGTAGATACTGGTAATGATCCACAAGAAGCTGGCCACTAACGCGAATAAGACACCCAAAGGCTCCACTACAAAACTAATACTAAGCCCGGGGAAAAGTTCAGCAACATCAAGGCGCATCTCGACACCTTGGAATGTGTAGTCAGTAATCGCGAGCACAATGCTGAACAAAATAGTGGCCGTTATTAATGTAACCGCTTCTCTTAAGTTCGGGCTTTTTCCGCTTGCCACAACCAGTAACGCGCCAATGAAGGGAATTAAAATAGAAAGACTAATAAGCTGTGAAGGCTCGACACCCTGCCAAAGATTCATTGAGACACCTCTGCGCTACTGGCCGCTGCTATGGCGCTGGTTTGGAAAAGCCATTCCGATGCACTTCTAGCCGCTTCAGTGGTTAAACTTGTATCAATGCCAAAATAAATGTTGGCTAACACCAGTGCCCACATGGGTGCCAACATCAGCCAAGGGGCTTCTTTCACCTGATTGGAATCTCGAGATGCTGGTGCTTTTTGAAAATACGCGGCTTCAATTACTCTTCCAATATAGACCACGGCTAATAATGAGCCCGCTAAAACTAAGGCCGCTACAACCCAATGTTGTTGCTCCAGAGCCGCCGTGACCAAATACCATTTGCTGACAAACCCAACGGTCAGTGGCACGCCAATAATGCTGAGGCCTGCAATGGTAAAGGCCGCCATGGTAAGCGGCATCTGTTTACCTAATCCTTTGAATGCATTGATATCCACCGATCCCACGCGATAAAAAACCGCACCCACTGCCATGAACAACGCCCCTTTCATTAACGCGTGGTTAAATATATGGATTAGGCCAGACATTAAGCCAGTTACGCTGACCAGGCTGACGCCGAGGATCATGTAACCGATTTGAGCCACACTGCTGTAGGCCAGTACGGTTTTGACGTTGCTTTGTACCGTTGCCATGTAAGAGCACTTGAAGATAGCGACAATGGCCAGCACCATCAAAATGAGGTCCATCCCCATTTCTTCGAACACATAATTCCAGCCAAATATTGTGAAGATAAATCGAATCATCACGTAGAAAGCCACCTTGGTGGCGGTACTGGCTAAAAACGCTGTTACGGCAGAAGGTGCGTGGGTGTATGCTGCTGGAAGCCACATGTGTAATGGAAATAACGCAAGCTTAATACTGACACCCACCATGATGAAGGCTAAGCCTGTGTTGATGGTGCGGTTGCTTTCGTAAATATCGATTCTATTGGCTAGGTCAAGCATATTAAGGGTGCCGGTATTCATATAGAGCATGCCGACACCGATGAGAATAAACGTGGCCCCTATGGTTCCCATTACCAGGTATCGAAATGCTGCTGTTAAGCAGCGACGATCGGATCCCAAGCTCACTAAGGTATAGGTGGCCAACGAAGAGATCTCTAAGAAAACGAAAAGGTTAAAGGCGTCGCCGGTTAACAAAATTCCGGACAAACCCGCAAGACAAAGTAAATGTGCCGTGTAATATAAAGTATGTTTGGATGAATCGATTTCTTTTTCAATGCTGTCTTTTGAATAAATTAATACAAGGGTGGACAGCGCAGAGACTGCTAACAATACAAAGGCATTGGCCGCATCAACACGTAATTCAATCCCCCATGGCGCTGGCCAACCGCCCACCGCATAACTGAGTACCGATTCTGTTAAGGCAGCCGCTAACAGCTGCCATGAAAAGTAGCAGGCTAATGCACTGATAGCGGTGGCGAATATCCATAAAAATAGTGAACGCCCTAGAAGTAATGCAATCGGCGCTGCTATTAAGGGCAATAGAATAGGAAGGGTAGCCAAGTGTTGTTCAAGCATTATATGGCGTCATCCTGGTTTTCAAATTCATTTTCTTCAACAGTGCCATAAGCTCGTTTGATCCTGATAATAAGGGCAAGGCCCACTGATGTTGTGGCTACGCCCACCACAATAGCGGTGAGAATGAGTACATGAGGTAAAGGGTTTGAATACGCGGTGACACCTTCGACCAAAATGGGAGCGGTACCTCCATTTACTTTACCCATGGAGATATAAAGCATAAAGACAGACGTTTGAAAGACATTCAGGCCAACAATTTTTTTAACAAGGTTGTTAGCCGATATGACAATGTAAAACCCTGTCATCATCAAAAAAACGACGATCCAATAGTTGTAATAATCGAGAATAAAATTCACTGGATGTTTGACCTCTCTGCCTGACTACCAAAGGCATAAAAAATACTCAGCATGACTGCAAATACTGTGATGCCCACACCTAACTCAATTATGATGATGCCGTAATGTTGGCCGACGATGGGATCTGTTGCGAGCTTACTGTAATCGAGAAACTGGCCGCCTTTATACATGCTGAAAAAACCAACACTGGCGTATAGTAAAACACCAAGAGATGCCAATAATTGTAAAAACTTGGGACCTACCACGGCAAATGCACGAGATAAGCCAAACACCAACGTGTATAAAATAAACGCGGCAGCTGCAATGACGCCGGCTTGGAAGCCTCCTCCTGGACCAAAATCACCATGGAACTGCACATAGAGTGCGAACAGAATGATTAATGGAATAAAAAATCGGGCCACAACGTGGAGTACATGATGGGCTTTAAAACCCGATTCTGGAACGTCGTTTTCTTCTTGTCTGCGCACGCCTAACAATGCAAGCACACCGATGAGAGCAGCGAAAACAACCACAGTCTCTCCTAATGTATCAAAGCCTCGATAACTGGCTAAGACGGACGTGACCATATTGGGGAGCCCAATCTCTTTTGGTGACTCTTCAATGTATCGAGGAGCAACATGTTCATGAATAGGGTTATTGGGGTGACCGAATGGGGGCATATCAAGCGTGCCATATATCAGCGCCGCGCCTGTGATGCAGACAACCAGTAAAGGCAAAATAGAAGAGTGAGAGCTTTCCTTTTCTTTTCGGCCCGTTAGAGCCAGTGTTCCCAACATCAAAACCGTAGATATACCCGCACCAACGGATGCTTCGGTGAAGGCCACATCAACAGCATCAAGATTGATAAATATCAAAGCAGACAAAAAGCTATATATGCCAAACAGCATAACGACAGCAAACAAATCTTTTAAGAATATCATCTGTAAAGCAGTAATGGCCAGCATGGCCAGCAATACTAAATCAATCAAATCTCCCATTAATATGTTCGCTCTTGTTGTTTTACTTGTGTTTCAGGCAATGTTAATAAGCCACCATGGCGAGCGGATTTAGCTAGTGCATGAGATGCGGTTGGGCTGGTAATCATGAGAAAGGCCAGAATGAACAGAAGTTTGGCAGTATTTATATCGAATGAGGTTTGCAGGATTAACCCCAAGAGAATCAATATTGTTGCAATTGAATCGGTGACGCTTGCTGCGTGCATGCGCGTAAAAAAATCTGGAAATTTGAACAGCCCTAGAGCGCCACTAAATCCAAAAAACACCCCTGCAATAAGCAGGACACTACTGATGATGTCTAAGATAAACATGTCTATCCATTACCGTTAACGTGTTAATCAATGGGTGCTGTGTACTCGAAAAACCGAAGTACTGCCACCATTCCAATAAAGTTGATAAGGGCATAAACAATCGCAATATCTAGAAAATCTGGACGCCCCATCAAATAGCCTCCAACAGCAATAAATAATACTGTTTTCGTACCAAACATATTCACACCCAGTATGCGGTCATACACTGTGGGTGCGCTAATGGCTCTTGCAAGCGCCATTGCCATCACAACTAAAATAGCAATCGTTACGGCTGTATACACTTCAGTCATTTATACACCACACTTATAAACACCCGTCATTCACTTTTACCCCATATGCCAGTGATTTTATTTTCCATATAACCTTCTTCTAATTCGGTAATGGACGATTTTTGCAATGCATGAACCGTCAATTCGTCACCTTTTAAATCTACACATAGTGTACCAGGGGTCAAAGTGATTGAATTTGCGTATAACACACGCTTGTTTGGGGGGATATTCGATATATTAATTTTTGCTAAGGTAGGCGAAACCTTGCTTGGCGAACCCCAAATAAGTTTTGTTACATGGATGCTAGATTTCAATATTTGTCCAATTAACCAGGGGATGTAACGAATAAGTCGAAGGCCTGTGCCGACGTGCTGACGCTTTTTGTCGACGTCTTCTATGCGCCTTAAAACTAACAGCACCACAAAGATGGAGACAGCACCGAAGCTGAGCAGTAATGGGTTGTAGATTCCCGAAAGCAATAGCCAGAAAATAGACAGTATCAGAGCCCATATCGCGATATGGATATAGTTACGGCGGGATTTTTTTTCGATACTTGGCATACTTAACAAGGGTACCTAACTTTCAATGCTCTTAATAAAGCATCTTGTAATGGGAGTTCTTTATCTATATCGGCCATAATATCATGGGCATTAACATCTTTTGGTAAGCAAAGATTAAGTTCCTTTTTAATCACGTCTGCTAGGTAAGTCTTACCAACGCGTGTATTAAAAGCATGCTGCTCAAACTTAGAAAATTTTGAATTGTAACCTACTTCATTAAGTTGCAGTAGCGCATCTAAGTAGCCGCGAATAAATTGTATGCATTGCTCCTGCGATACATCTCCGGATGAACATACATTTGGCAGGGACTGCTCTTTATTCTCCATATTGGCAAATGCGCAGAAAGAGTACGCCAGTAAAATACTGGCCAGTAACGAACGCAATTTGTGTGATTGTAGATTCATCGTATCTCAACTTATTATTATTAGTTCAGTGGGTTGATAATCTCGTTTTTAAGTGAGGCAGTAACAAAAATATACGCTGCCAATAAATCACTCTAGGTACGCTGCCTTAGCATACTGCTTTCTAATTGGAAGGTTGGCTAACTTTTAATCAGTTTTGCTATGTCCGTTTACTCTGTAAGTCTATAAGTTAAGAGTAGGGGTAATATGAAGTGCTTGGCGTGATAGCTCAATAGAAGTTATTCAGTTTTAATGATAGGTTTTTCCTATCACTTGAACATAATGCTCGCGAGCAAGGTATTACAATGTCGCTTGAAACCCCAACCATTAAACAGCTGGAATACTTTGTCGGTCTAGCGGAAGCCATATCTTTTCGCCGTGCTGCAGAGCGCCTTAATATCAGTCAGCCTACCCTCACTGCTCAGATCTATAATCTAGAAAAAGTCTTAAATTTAACCTTGGTTGAACGCAGCCGCAGTGGCACCACCTTAACGCCAGCGGGTAGAGATTTGCTGGTAAATGCACGACAAGTGATTGAGGAAATGTGCGGTCTGATGGATCGGGCTGCGATGATCAATAGTGGCCCAGGAGGTACATTTCGTATGGGCGTATCACCCACCTCGGGTCCTTATTTATTACCTCACATATTGCCTGGCCTACATCAAGCTTATTCATCCCTTAAACTCTATGTGAGGGAAAATATGCCGAAAACTTTAGAGCTCGACTTATTAGAAGGGAGGCTGGATTTAGTACTAATTCCTAAGCCTTTTGACAACTCTAGTTTGACAAGTGAAGTTCTGTTTCATGAACCTATGCAATTGGTTATCCCTGAAGACCATGACCTGTCAAAGCTAAAAAAAATAAAACCCCATCACCTACGGGGGCAAACTATTCTTACACTGTTAGAACAGTACAGTAGCTACCATCAAACGGAGTCGCTGTGTGCAGAGCTAGGTGCCAACATTGCTCGGGATTACGAAGGCAGTAGTTTGGATGCTTTACGTCAGATGGTGATGATGAGAATGGGGTTGACCTTCCTACCTACGCTTTATATCCACTCTGAAATCCATCAACCCCAGGGACTGAACGTGAGAGAAGTAGAAAAAATAAAACTCTATCGTACTCATGCATTGGCCTGGCGACGGAACTCTCCCAATAGAGGGTTTTATAGGGAATTGGCAGAGCTTATACGTTCACTTGTAAAAAGCCATTTGAGTGAAGTTAAACTGATTTTTTGATTGCAACAGCTAGGTGACAGTGTTTATTTCGTGACAGGTTATGTGATTTATTTATGATAACAACTGACTAGGCACCCACCTTAGTGCTTGTAAACAGATGTTTCATTAACAAGTTCCAGCTCTATATTAAAATTTCTAGCCAGCAAGTATCGATTAGTGATTTTTATCTGGCTATATACCCCTCCTCTCCAATTGTGTGATTTCCACTAAAATTTAAATAGCTTTAAGAGTAACTATTTTACTTTAAATGGCATTGGTAAGAGTGGTTCGTTAAATTTTTGTTAGGATGGGTGTCTGATTAGCTCAACTGGGGAAGATTTAAATGGAGATGGTGAAATAAAAAATGTAGCTGCAGATCCTACTGCCGTGCCACCTACACCCGAATTCAACGAAGAAGGTTGGTGTTTTGTTTATGGTGAAGAGGAGTGGAAGGCTGGAACGTTGTTTGAAAAAACTGAAGAATTACCCGCTGGTGATTTATTAGCTAAACCTCCTATGGGTCGCGTTAATTGTATTACTGGAGCCAAATTGCAATGAAAATAATAGCACCTCTAATTCTTATTCTGTTTTCAAATATGGTATTTCCATTTGAAAATTTAGTTTTAGGAGCAGGAATTAATAATGAAAACAAACAGTCACTTAGAAGGACATCTATTCCCTATGCAGTGGCACGTCAGGGTCAAAGATCTGAGAATGATAATGAATTTGTGAGAGGTTTTCTGGAATTAGAATCTTATGTTTATTCAATATCATCTGAATCAACGTTGATCGCAACTAAAAAAAATGATCGCTCACTACTAGGCAGTTGGTCGCTAGCCGTTTGGCCTGACTCTGTGCGTATGAAAGGAGAAGGAGTGCATTGGCTGGTGAGATCTGAACTTAGCTTTGTAGAAGATGGCGAATATTATTCTATTGAAGAACCTGAAAAAATGATCATTGATTTTGATCATCAATACTCGATTGATATCGGCGATCAACATTTAGGATGTTATAACAGGGTTCCTTTACGGTATGGCGATATTAATGGAGATGCTATAGATGAAATAGTACTATTTTTACGTGATGATTTGGTTGTTTTTTCACTTGCTCTAAAAAGAATTATATTTTCCACTCAGCTTCGTAGTAGAGACGAGCTTACAACTGATCAAATTGCAATGGGTTTCCCTGAATTAGAAAATACTGCGCCACAATATATTTCACAAAATGGACTTTATGGTAGATCACGTTATGCCCGTTTTCCTGCTATGAGGTCCTTTGCAAAAATCTATTTAGACGATTTTAATAGCGATGGAAAAAAAGACATTATCGTATGGCGCAAGCTATATGAATCTCGTTTAACGACGGACCCTGTTCTAGGTTTTAAATTGGAAGGTGAATTGTTTGTTCACTACCAATTAGAAGAGGGTGAATACCAAATTCAAACCAGTGAACCCCCTGTAGAGGGCGAGTTTGAAACTGACCCAGCACAACAGGATCAAATCAAAGGATGGTTAGAATCTAAAAACCTCACATGGCAAAGCGGCTTCCCTTCTAAAAGTGAATGCGCAGGTCAAGAAGGTCAGTTAATTCCTGAAATGCACGATGTGTTATTGAATGACCCGGATGTATTGAAGTAAATACTCCTGAATCAAGGATTGTAAATTTAAGGATTGAACAAAAACGCCAGTCATAGACTGGCGTTTTTGTGGATGCTGGTTAATTGTACAAATCACATTACCTGTATCAAGGACTAGACCTTGGATAAATAGAATAGCTTGAGCTTTATGGTATTTGATTGGCCAGTAAGCAATATTGTTAGCTGCACCGAGGGTTAGCTAATGGCCATTCCCCTTCGGGCGCTGCGGGGTTGAATGTGATCCAGTCACATTCTCGTGCTTTTTGAGGTTCTCACCCGCTAGGGCGCATATTTGAACTTAAGGAGTAATTTAACAATCAGGGAGGTTGTGGCGACTATCGAAAATTTAAATGGTCCGCCCTAGAGGATTCGAACCTCTGACCTGCGCCTCCGGAGGGCACCGCTCTATCCAGCTGAGCTAAGGGCGGATCTATTGAACCTAGCATATTTCGACTGATGCTCTCAGTGGCCCTATTTCGAATGAGCGCTTCTTTTAAAGGCGGCGCACTCTATCCAGCTGGGCTGGGGGCTATTTTGCTTCGCGAATCTTGGGCTATGGTTAAACCAAGCGTTTGCGAGGGCGCTATAATACGAATTCGCTTGATCGGCGTCTATGCAAGTCATTGATTTTTTATAAAAAGATCGACTTTCGTTTCAGCCCTTGGATATTTGTGGGTATAATCGCCACGATTTTAAATTTAGGCCGCTTAAAAATAGGCCCCAGAGAGAGGATGCCATGACTAAATTAATGACTTCACTGTTGGTATTGGCGTTAAGCGCTGTTGTTTCATTTGCCAACGCTGGCACTCATGAAGACCAAATTGCTGCACGTATTGCCCCTGTGGGTTCTGTGTGTGTTGAAGGCACTGAATGTGCGGCGGCTGGTAAAGCGGCTGCTGTAGCCAGCGGTCCTCGTTCTGGCTCTGACGTTTACGGCACTTACTGCACGGCTTGTCACGGTACTGGTGCCATGGGTGCGCCAAAATTAGGCGATGCTGCTGTTTGGAAGGCTCGTCTTGCTAAAGGCTTTGATAAGACTCTTGCCAACGCCATTAATGGTTTGAACATGATGCCACCTAAAGGTACTTGTGGTGACTGTTCTGATGACGAGCTAAGCGCTGCTATTAAGCACATGACCAAGTAATACGGTTTATGTAGAAGTCTGCTAGTAGACTGCTTACCTATAAAAAAAGAGAAGCCAAGGCTTCTCTTTTTTTATGCCCAAGGATGGGCGGTACCCTAAAACTGCATGGAGCAAGTGAAGGGTATGCCCAAGGATGGGCGGTACCCTAAAACTGCATGGAGCAGGTGAAAGGTATGCCCATGGGAAACACCCAGAACAAAGCTAATTCAGCTCTCTATTTGCCCATCAAGTTTCTAAGCCCAGCAAGGGCCGACTCGCCGCTGGCTTGTTTTTCTTCCTGACTCGCCGCGGCAAAGCCAACTCTTTGAATATCATCTTGTGGAATCTCTTCTAAGAAGCGGCTTGGTGTCGGCTCAAACTGCTCGCCATATTGTTTGCGTTTGGCGGTTAGGGTCAGCGTAAGATTTTGCTTGGCGCGGGTAATGCCCACATACATAAGGCGGCGCTCTTCGGCGATGTCATCGTTTTCTATACTGTTGCGGTGGGGCAGAATCTCTTCCTCTAAGCCCATGATCCACACATATGGAAACTCCAAACCTTTGGATGCGTGCAGGGTCATTAACTGCACTTGGTCTAGTTCGTCTTCTTGTTCTTGCTGCTCTAGCATGTCGCGCAGTATTAATTTGCTCACTGCGTCTTCAATGTCCATGTCTTCGCCGTTTTCTTCGGCTTTGTTTAACATGCGCTCAATATTATCAATTAAGAACCACACGTTTTTCATGCGCGATTCAGCTTGATTAGGGGTGTTGCTGGTTTGATGCAACCAGGCTTCGTAATCTAAATCGTGCACCATTTCTTTTAACACTTGAATGGGGTCTTCGGTGTAGCAGCGTTTGGTGGTGCTGTTTAGCCATTTGCCAAAGCGGCTTAACTTGTCCATGGCCAAAGGCGTGAGCATTTGTTCAAGACCAATTTCGGTGGTGGCGGTCATTAAACTAATGTGGCGCATGCCAGCGTATTCGGTGATCTTTTCTAGGGTAGAGGGGCCAATTTGGCGGCGCGGGATATTAATCACCCGTAAAAAGGCCGAGTCATCAGTAGGGTTCACAATAAGTTTTAAGTAACTCATGATGTCTTTCACTTCGCTTTTGGCAAAGAATGATTGGCTACCGCTTAGCTTATAAGGCACCTGATATTGCTGCAGCTTCATTTCCATTAGGCGTGCTTGGTGGTTGCTGCGAAATAATATGGCGTAGTCTCTGTAACCTCCTTGGTGGCGCAAGCGGTGTTCGATAATTTCGGTGGCGGTGCGCTCGCATTCGTTGTCTTCGCTTTTACAGCGCACAATGCGAATTGGGTCGCCGTAGCCTTTATCGCTCCATAGGGTTTTCTCAAAGACGTGCTCGTTATTGGCGATAACCTTGTTGGCTGCATTAAGAATCAGGCCTGTGGAGCGGTAGTTTTGCTCAAGCTTAATCACTTTAATGGTAGGGAAATCAGATTGCAGCAGGTTTAGGTTTTCAGGCTTAGCCCCGCGCCACGCGTAGATAGATTGGTCATCGTCGCCCACCACCGTAAATTTAGCATGCTGGCCCACCAGTACTTTTACCAATTCATATTGGCTGGTGTTGGTGTCTTGATATTCATCTACCAATAGGTAGCGAGTATTGCGCTGCCAGCGTTCGCGCACTTCTTGATTCTTCCTAAATAGGTTGGCAGGAATACAAATAAGGTCGTCAAAATCCACCGCGTTATAGGCTTTAAGTGAACGCTGGTAGGCGGTGTAAGTGGCCGCCACTAAAACTTCTTGTGGGGTTTGCGCCAGTTTAACCGCTTCGGGTGGCTCTATAAGGTCGTTTTTCAGTTGGCCAATTTGCTGCTTCACCACATCGGTTAAATCGCTGTCTTCAGCGCCGTGTTCACGGTGCATGATGTCTTTTAGCAGACTGTCAGTATCCGAGTCATCAAATATAGAAAAGCCAGCGCGTAACCCCAAGTGCTTACATTCTTTGCGAATAATGTTTAGGCCAAGGTTGTGAAAGGTAGACACAGTTAGGCCGCTGGCGGCTTTACCCTGCACCAGTTTACCTACTCGCTCTTTCATTTCTTTGGCAGCTTTATTGGTAAAGGTAAGGGCGGTGATGTAACGGGCGCTTATGCCGCATTGTTGAATTAGGTAAGCAATTTTGGTGGTGATTACACTGGTTTTGCCCGAGCCTGCCCCGGCCAGTACCAATAGTGGGCCATCAATATGAAGTACAGCTTGTTTTTGGCGAGGGTTTAGATGGTTCACAAATAATTCATATGTAGAGTTTGGGCCGCAAGGTTACCAAAAAAGCAGGGGCTTGATTAGATCTATTGCTTATAAAGATTTGGCTGGCGCTGGCAGGTTAAAACATCAGCAGCTTAGGAATAGATGAATAGTGAGAAGGCGGCACGTTTATGCGGGCTGATACTCTTTTAATAAAAAGAACTGGCGCTCGCTGGCTAAAATGCGAACCGTGGGGGGAATGTCATGAAAGCGAGGCATGTCCTGCAGTTCTGGGGTCTCTTCACTGTTTAGGGTGTGTACCCAGCACATGTTAATAACATCGGCCAAGTCTAAACCATGGGGGCTGCGATAACCCCATTGACCTTTTTTCTTAATGGGCAGCCATAACAGTTCTTCAAAATTCCATAATTGTAAAAGGTGCGCCGAAATTAAGTGGGCGTAATGATCGGCCACCCAATTAAACAAGGGCTGATCATCTACGCGCTGGAAATGGGGGAATTCTTGAGCAATTAAGGAGCTGCCTAAATCACTTAAAATGGCGCACAGATAAGCCAAGTCGCCGTCCATATTGAGTAAATTGGCCATCTTTTTACTGAATGAGGCGAGGCGCTGAGTATTTTCCCAGCGGCGCACTAGGTGCTCTTTTAAGGTGTTATCTCGGGTTTGAAATAAGCCTTTTAACTGGTGGGCCACCACTAGGCTTTGTACCGTGCCTAGGCCCAAGGTTGCAATGGCATCTTTTAATGACGCCACCGCCACTGAGCGCTTAAAGAGTGCACTGTTTGAAACCTTTAATATGGTGGCGGTTAAGGTGGGGTCTTGCTGAACCACTTTTTCTACTTGGGCAAAGTTAAACGATTTAATGTTGCCTTGTAGCTCGCCCACCATGGGCGGCAAACTAGGCAAATTTTTCTGGTCGCTAAGTATGGTTTTAACCGTTTCTAAGTAAATTTTTGGATCTCGTTTAAACTCTGTCATAGCGCGCCCTGCTGCCAATACTGTGAGTATAGATGAGCTTTGGCAGGGGCGCCGTTTAGGCAATAACTGACTGGACTATTGCAGCTTCTTGAAGAATTCTAATCTGGCCTGATCTTGCGGGTCGCTCCAGGGAGTGGTGTCGTAGTCTTTAAGATCAAAACCTTTTATGGGCACTTCACTTATTTTACTGTCGCCGAAGCTAGTGCGAATGCCGGGGCGCTCTGGCAGCTTGGTTAGAGTCCAGGTGTCTATTAGGTAAGGGCCTGGGTTATTCGCAGAGCGCAGCACTTCACTATGCACCTGTAACACCCAGCTATTTTTTCCCTTCTTTAGATTTTGTTTGGCGCTTAAATGGGCCATGGGGCTTTTTTGTTGGTTAAAAAAGTTAGCGGTTAATCGATAGCGTCCAGGCTGCTTAATTTCAAGTTCCACAGGAATGCTCAAGTTAGCGCCGTCTACGTAAGGCTCGCCAGTGGCCATGATGGTGCCGTTATCAGGTGAGTACTTAATGGGGGATAAAATATTTAAGCGTCCGTGTTCGCCAAAGTTAAAACTGGCTTTAATGTGTAAATCCACCGGCCAATCATCGTCACTTTTCTTTATTACGCCTATAAACTTACTATCAATATGCTCAACACTGAAAGACTCAAGCTTTTTATTATTTTCCACCAGCTCCATGGTGACTCGTGTGGGTTTAATAGGCCCAGAGGAAGCAAGCGTTGCCTTAATGGCGTTGCCATGCATAAAAACATATTGCTCAGGCGACAATGAAGCAGAGGAGTCAACGCCTTCTCCAAGATTCAGTACCACAGGCAGTACTTGTAAAGGTTGCAGTAAATCAGTTTGGCCACTATTTATAGGAATTGAATAGTGAGGGAAGCGAATACTTTTTTCGTAATGACTGGCCAATACCGACATTTGCTGGGCGAGTTCGTTTTCAAATTGCTGCGCTTTTTTAGTTTTGATTTGGGGCGCCGATTTAGCTTCGGGCATAGGTTGATCTTCTTGAAGCGTTTGTTGCTCAAGATTTGAATAGCTTTCAATGACGCTCACGGGGTTAAAAAAGAAGGCCAGTGTTAATACCGTCACAATGCCCAGTAGCCATAATCGCATGTTAATTCCTGCTTAAAGAGTGGCACGATTAATAAAACGTTATCGATAAAAAAGGCCGACAGAGAATGCTCATTCCCTTCGGCCTTTTGTTAAGTATAGAAGATTATTTACGATCTAGATTTCGCCTAGTTATTTAAGGTCTCGTATACTTTTTCACTCATGGTAGATCCTTTGCTGTTCTTCACATAAAGATAGTCGGCAAACCAACCGTCGTAGGTTTTGGTGTCGAAATCAACATCAATTCCGCCTGCGTCGAAGTTATTATCTACGTAGGTTAACTGCACGCCATCTTGTGTGCCGATGGTGCCGTTATGGTGAGTATCATCGCCCATCAATACCGCAAAGTGATTGTAGAATAAATTGCTTGGGCCATTTACATCGCCCTTATCTTTTTCGCCGTCAAACTCAACGTTTTTAGAGCAGCTATCGTAGGCTTTCGGGCTGACTGCACCACAGCTTGAGTGAGTGGGTACCACGCCGTCATCGGTACCGGTAATGAAGCCACCGGTTAGACCGTAATAATCGTTACCGGCACCAGCAAAACGCAAACGAGGAATGGTGCTAGAAGAGGTGGCCAGATTACGAGCGTTGGCTGGTTGTAAATCGTATAGAACGCCTAAATCAGCATTGCTTTCTAAGGTGCCACCCATGAACCACTCAACGGCACTGACCGCTAACGACGAGGCTGCATTGTTACTGGTGACCATAGAGACCACAGTGTCGGCGATTTCAGTACCACCGCCAGCACCGGCAAAATCTAATGAAGTTAATATGTTTAATGGTTCATAGCCGTTGGCTTCTAACCAGTCTGCTTGGTTTTCAACAAAATAACGAGCCACTAGGTCACCTGTGGAGTGAGTAACCAGTACGCAACCTGTGCTACATAGACCTGATAAAGAAAGTGTTACCGCATCGTCATATAGGCGCTGTGCAGTGCCCCCTTCAATACGCTCAGATGAATCCCAGTCTAAACGGGCATCGGCATGGGTGTTCCAGTAATCAGACCAGTAGGCTTCGCCATTTTGAACAATTTCAGCAGAAGAAGCGGGTTGGTTCAGAACATTATCGGCTTGAAAGCCATGAACAAGAATCACGTTGTGACCGGCCAATTGTGCTTGGCTGGTGGCCGCTAAACCAGTGAGCAGTAGCGAAGAAACAAGGGTTTTCATTTTCATTATTGGGATGCCTCATTATTATTGTTTTAACTGCTGGTGGACGCATCCTTTTAGTCAACCGATTCAGTGGCAAGAAATTTATCATAAGAATTTAAGGCAAGAATGATCCATTTTGGGTCACTCTGGTCATTTTGGACACATTTGCTACCAAAGTATGATAAAAAATTCAGCTACTGGGGTGATAAAAGTACATTTTTGGTACAAGTGTACCTATTAAGGCCGTTTTTAACCTTATTATTATGGGTAGGTTGTATGGCGTGTCCGTAATAAACAACTTTAAAAACAAGGATACGGGGGAGGTTTAGGCATTTTCTGAATATTAATGCTGGTTGAATGCTAGCCATTGGGCTGTAAGCGCCGCTCCATCTGACGATAGCCTAAGGCCTCTAAGAGGTGCGGTTTTTCAATTTCAGGGCTTTGGGCAAGGTCGGCAATGGTGCGCGCCACCTTAATAATGCGGTGATAGGCCCGAGCACTTAAGCCTAATTTCTCTAGGGCATCTTCTAAAATGTGACTTAACGATTCAGGCAGGCTGCAATGTTCATTGAGCTGTTGCTGAGTCAGATGAGCGTTATGGCAACCTTGGCGGGTAAATTGTTGTTGGCAGGCTTGCTCAACTCGGCTCTTAACCGTGAGGCTATTTTCGCTGTCAGCTTCTTTAGAGGACAATAATCCCTTAGGCAGGGCTGGCACTTCAATTTGAATATCAATTCGATCAAGCAACGGCCCTGACACAGCGCTTTGATATTTTAAGGCCTTGATCTCAGAACAGTCGCTACAGCGTTTATTAGGTTGTTTGATATATCCACAAGGACAAGGGTTCATGGCCGCCACCAGCTGAAAGCGCGCAGGGTATTCAATTTGCTGGGCCGCACGGCTGATATTAATGCGACCGGTTTCTAAGGGTTCGCGCATCACATCGAGCACTTTGCGGTTAAATTCTGGAATCTCATCTAAAAATAAAACCCCATGGTGCGCTAATGAAATTTCCCCCGGTTTGGGATGGCTGCCGCCGCCCACTAACGCCACCCCCGAACTGGTGTGGTGGGGTTGGCGAAAGGGGCGGGTTGTAAAGTAAGGTCTTGTGGGTTGATTAGAGACACTATAAAGAGAGGCCACTTCCAAAGCTTCATGTTGATTGAGGGACGGTAAAATACCCGGTAGGCAATGGGCTAGTAAACTTTTGCCTGTGCCAGGGGGGCCACTCATTAATAAATTATGTGCCCCAGCTGCGCTAATTTCTAAGGCGCGTTTGGCGTGATGCTGGCCTTTGACTTGAGATAAATCTGGGCCATGAAAGGCTTCTTTATGTAGAGCCTGTTTTGGTGCTTCGCTTAATGGTCCTTGCTGGCATAAGTGTTGGCACACTTGCAGAAGGTGGCCAGCAATAAGGTGAGTCTCTTGAGTGAGAGCGATTTCAGTTTGGTTACTTTCGGGCAGAATTAGCTGGCGGTTTACAGAGCTTGCCGCCATGGCCGCCGGAATAACCCCATCAATTTTTCTAAGGGCACCAGTGAGGGCAAGTTCTCCTAAAAATTCATACTGAGTAATATCTTGCTGGGGGATTTGGCCACTGGCTGCCAATATGCCAAGGGCAATGGCCAGATCAAAACGTCCCCCTTCTTTGGGTAAATCGGCTGGAGCCAAATTTACTGTGATGCGCGATGCGGGAAATTCAAAATTAGAATTAATGATGGCACTGCGTACCCGGTCTTTACTTTCTTTTACTGCTGCCTCTGGCAAGCCCACGATAGAGAAAGCCGGTAAACCATTCGATAAGTGGGTTTCCACATGCACTAAGGGTGCGTGAATGCCCACTTTGGCGCGGGCGAAAATTACGGCTAACGACATAAGCATCCTTGCTGTTTCGTTATGAGGTTATTTAAGTGTAGTTGCGCAGCTTTTGGTGGCTATTAGAAATTGGTATGAGGAATTGAAATGGGCTTTAAACCCATTAAGCCAATTTATCTTCCATCTCTTTTACTAATTTTTCTAATGTTTCAAGTTTTTCACGGGTACGTAATAAAACCGCTTGTTGGGCTTCAAATTCATCGCGGCTGACTAGGTCTAATTTATTGAGCTGGCGAGCCAGTAATTGCTGGATGTTATTTTTTACATCTTGGCTGGCTTGCTCTGGTATTAAGTTTCCAATTTGGCCGGCCAGTTTTTCCAATATAAGTTTATTAATCATGTGTGCCTTGAAAATCTTGTTTAAATAATAGCCAGCATAGGTATTGGCCGACAGGTTAAATGGTTAAGTGAGTGCCGCTAAGTCTATCATAAAGGCGCGTTAGAGCTGACTCATCATGAATTGATTATAAAAACCCCTATTAAGTGGAACACAATGAAAAAAATTTGCCTCAGGGCAAGAACTTATGGGCCTATAAGTGATAATCTGTGGGCAATTACTCGGATCTAATGGCTAACTTGATAGGCCAATTAGAGCTAATTTAAATCTAAGAGGGTGAAACATGAAACTGATTACAGCCATAATTAAGCCATTTAAGCTAGACGATGTGCGTGAAGCCTTGTCTGAAATTGGTGTGCAGGGCATCACGGTGACAGAAGTGAAAGGTTTCGGTCGCCAGAAAGGGCATACCGAATTGTATCGTGGAGCTGAATACGTGGTGGATTTTCTGCCTAAAGCGAAACTAGAAATCGCTATCGACGATGCGTTAACCGATAAAGTAATCGAAGCCATTACCGAAGCGGCCAATACCGGTAAGATTGGTGACGGTAAAATTTTTGTAACCAATCTTGAGCAAATTATCCGTATTCGTACTGGTGAAACAGGCTCAGAAGCGGTTTAAGGTTTTCTTTTTATTCGCTGTGAAGGTAAATACGCAAACCATTGCTTTTCAGGTTTATCTTCATGGCTAATGATTCATACTTCACTTCACTTCACTTCACTTCACTTCACTTCACTTCACTTAAGATATCTTTGTGTACTGGCTTAATTACGCCATATTTTTTTGACCCAAAATCGTTCTTAGTTTAATTGCTTATTCCTAATTTATTTCAGCTTTGGCGCACAGCTAAGTTTTGTATGCGCGCTTCATGTGCATTTTATAAATTAAATATAAATTTCACGTATTTATGATACTTTTTTATCATGTTAATTGTGCACTTAAGCGATGCATCGGATTTTAATCTGTTTTTAATTGGTGCAATAAAAACTGATCAAACAGTTATCAATGGCCATTTATAGCACTTTGTTAGTTTGGCATAGCGGTTGCAAAGTCCAATCACGGTTATTCAAATGCTATCTAAATGGAACGTAAAATAATGATTAAAAAATTATCCAAAGCCGTTGGTGTTGCGGCACTAACATTAAGTGCCGCCATGGCACAGGCCAGTGAAACCATTAAAGTAGGTGTGCTGCACTCTTTATCGGGCACCATGGCCATTTCTGAAACCACATTAAAAGATACTGTTTTAATGATGATTGAAGAACAAAATAAAAAAGGCGGTTTGCTGGGTAAAAAATTAGAGCCTGTCGTAGTAGATCCTGCTTCTAACTGGCCTTTGTTTGCTGAGAAAACTCGAGAGCTTTTAGCAAAAGAAAAAGTAGATGTTATTTTTGGTTGCTGGACGTCAGTTTCTCGTAAATCTGTTTTGCCAGTCGTTGAAGAATTAAACGGTTTACTTTTTTACCCTGTTCAATATGAAGGTGAAGAATCTTCTAAAAATGTTTTCTATACAGGCGCAGCACCAAATCAACAGGCCATTCCTGCGGTTGATTATTTAATGAATCAAGGGGTTAAGCGTTGGGTATTAGCGGGAACCGATTACGTTTACCCTCGTACTACCAATAAAATTCTAGAAAGTTATTTAAAAAGTAAAGGCGTAAGCGAAAAAGATATTCTTGTTAACTACACACCATTTGGTCATTCTGATTGGCAAACCATAGTGTCAGACATTAAAAAGTTTGGTTCTACCGGTAAAAAATCCGCGGTGGTTTCTACTGTAAACGGTGATGCGAATGTGCCGTTTTATAAAGAGTTAGCCAACCAAGGTATAAGCTCTGACGATATTCCAGTCGTGGCATTCTCTGTTGGTGAAGAAGAACTTTCAGGTTTTGATACCAAGCCACTTGTGGGTCATTTAGCTGCGTGGAATTATTTCATGAGTGCTGAATCTGATTTAAACGATGAATTTATCGATGCTTGGCATGCCTTTACCAAAAATGAAGATCGCACCACCAACGACCCAATGGAAGCCACTTATATTGGTTTTGAAATGTGGGCCAAAGCGGTTACCAAAGCAGGTTCAGTTGATGTTGATAAAGTACGCCCTGCTATGTACGGCCTAAAAGTGCCTAACCTAACTGGCGGTACTGCAGTAATGAACACCAACCATCATTTATCTAAGCCAGTATTAATAGGTGAAATTCAAGAAGATGGTCAGTTTGATATTGTTTGGAAAACCGATGGTGTGGTAAAAGGCGATGCTTGGACGGACTTCTTACCTGAAAGTAAAAACCTAATGTCTGATTGGGCAGCACCGATTAGTTGTGGTAACTACAATACTGTTTCTAAAACCTGTGCAGGCTCTGAAGTGGCAGGCCAACAAGCCATGTAAATCATTTGCAGGCCGCTGTTCATTCTGAATGGCGGCTATCTCTTATTTAATGTACGTAATATTTTATATTAATTGGTAGTCCAAGATTTCCAATCATGGCAAAGCTATGTCTATGGGCATCTACCAAAATGTATAAATGCAGCACTGACTTGATCGTGCCAAGAACAAGGTGGGTTCCATGAAACGCATTATAACATCGCTTATATGCATATTTGCATTCAGTAGCGGTGTGCAGGCTAACGCCAAATCAGATAATTTAATTAAGCCACCTGGCTTCGCCGATGCCATAGAAACACTGGCATTAGCCAATACTGGCAACAGTGAATTAAGTCAGCCTAAGATTGAATCAGAAAAAAATAATTCACAAAGCACGCTCACTTCTTCTATTAAGTCTTTTGATGAATTAGCAGGTCAACTTATTACAGCTGACTATGTAACTAAAAAAGAAATCATTCGCAATATTGCCACTTTAAAAGATTCACGAGCACTGCCTTTTATAGAATCAATTTTACAAGGTGAATTATTTTATATTAAAAAATCAGATCAGCTGGTTTACCGACAATTACTTGATAATAAAAAATATCTTGCTGTGTCTGCGTTAAATGGCAGTGAACTAGGTGAATTTAAAAAAAGAAAATTAAAAAAAATAGGCATTAATAATAACTTACGTGGGGAAATGAAAACCATTATTGCCACGTTAAAAATCACATCGACCGACCCTATTCTGCGTGAACATGCTGCTCTTGAAATATTAAAAGGCGCCAATGAAAATACATTAACGCTTATTGATTTAGCCATTAGCAAAGAAACCGATTCATCAATTAATGAAATATTAATGACAGCTCAAGCCATTATTCATCTTAAATCGGTAGATCCTTTAAAGCGCATTGATGCCATTAAATCGTTAGAAGACTCTTTGTATGTGGAATCTCGTAACGCCTTAATGTTGTTTATTAATGAAAATAAATTAAATAACAGTGAAACATCTAAAGAAGAAATTACCTACGCGCAAGAAACTGTCAACGGTATCGATAAGCTGGTGACACTCAATAATGTGGCCGAAAATATATATTTTGGTGTGTCACTAGGTTCTGTTTTACTGCTTGCAGCTATTGGACTTGCCATTACCTTTGGGGTGATGGGGGTAATAAATATGGCCCATGGCGAAATGATTATGCTGGGTGCCTATACCACGTTTGTGATCCAACAACTTATGCCCAACCATGCAGGGCTTTCTTTAATCGTTGCTATTCCAGCGGCCTTTTTAGTTTCAGGGTTAATGGGCGTGCTTATTGAACGTACTGTTATTCGCCATTTATATGGTCGCCCTCTTGAAACGTTATTGGCCACCTTTGGTATTAGCCTTGTGTTACAGCAAGCGGTACGTTCAATTTTTGGCCCTCTTAATCAAGATGTATTAACCCCTTCTTGGATGGCCGGTACCTTTACAGTGAACGCAGGTTTAGAGCTTACCTTTAACCGTTTATACATCATTATTTTTAGTCTTTTGGTGCTGGCTACCTTGGCAGTGGTATTGAAGAAAACGTTATTTGGTTTGCAAATGCGTGCCGTGACCATGAATCGCCCCATGGCCAGCTCCATGGGCATTCGTACCGGTTGGGTAGATGCACTAACATTTGGACTGGGCTCGGGCATCGCAGGCATTGCAGGTGTGGCGTTAAGTCAATTAACCAACGT
>OJDR01000087.1_pt1 | contig 39772 bp, 48 predicted proteins | sample 1593081 | NCBI WGS metagenome assembly OJDR01 (sample SAMN05416873, study PRJEB24817) | seawater metagenome | isolation source: Sea water | place: Canada:Atlantic | collected 2013-11
TGCCAATGTGTCACTATCTGTGTAACTTTAATATTATTTTTGGCTAAGCTAATACTATTTGAAATTCTGTGCACTTAACCAGTTTATCTCTAATAAATCCCTATAATTCATGTATGTTTGTTCTGGCCAAAATTCAAGTTGTAGTTCAAAATCCATGGTTTATAAAAATTGCACTCTGAAATAACGAGACCCTCGTTATTTTTGGGTATACGCATGCGCATTATTAAGCTGTTATGAGTATTAAGAGAGAATGAAGACTGCCACAACAATTCTATTAGTTGTCATTGCTTTAGCAATATGGTCAGTATTACCAGCTTTAAGCTATAGCATTGCAGTTGATTATAGTATCGGAGAGGAAGCTAATGCAGCTGAAGGCATTACGGCTTCAGGCTTTATTTTGGTTTCAATATTTTTTATTACAATAATTGGTGTTTGTTCTATTTTCTTTAAAAATATAAGCTTTCATAAGTGCTCTGCAGCATTTTCGTTAATCTTTAGCTTGCTTGGGATTTACTTTGGCTTGTAATGAAACTCATAACAAGTGCCATCACCAATGTACGCAAGCGTACTGGACCTTCGGGGCTTCGCCCCTCGGCCGGTGTGGCAGGCGTTAAATGCTAGTGCTATTTATTTCGTATTTCAAGGAGACTAAAAATCATACACCCTCAAAAAGCTTTTCATGAGTTGGCTGTTTTTAAGGTAATACTGGTAATTGGCATCTTATTATTTATTGCCACTGTAATTTTTCAAATGCCGTATTTAGCAGTAAGTGAATTTAATGTAACCACTTTAAATATCTTGGCTTTTGAAGTATTGAAGGTTCCTTTATCAATTCTTGCAGCCACAATTACGATTATGGCCATAATATCTGCTTTACATCGTTCAGCTCAAATTTCTATGCAGATAAAGCTATCTTCAGAACAAAATAACTTTTCAAATTACTATAAGCATATGGAGGAGTTTGAGAAATACATTAGTGGAAATAAACTCTTTTCAAATTATTATGAAATTCATTCTGTAAAGTCACTACATAATAAAATTTGGCCAAATTTTAGGGATGGTGATTATTCAGTTTCTAGCTACTATTTGAAATATACAAAATTTCTATTTGAAAAAATGACAACCGAATTATATGAAATCCCCGATAAAGAAGATGAAAAGAAGTCTACTTTATCGGAAATAAAGCAAAGTCGTACTGATCTTGAAAGTTGTTATTTTCTGAGACAGGCTGAGCCAAGTAATAACGATAGGATGCTTTATCATCATCATGTTCTTCCATGCATAAATTTAGCTAGTGATATATGTCAAATTCTCGATTTTGAATATAACGTTGACGAAGATGAATCATTCTCAAAAATTAAAGAGTTATCGAAGACTACACCAATAGCGAGTTATTCTAATATTAATTTGGATGCACATTCATGGGAGCAGAATCCGCAAGAATCAATAATTAACACTCTAAAGATTGCTGTTATCGGTACAATCAGTTTTGCTTATGATCCTGAGCAAAAAAGCACTTAACAAGACAATTAAAGACAGCCCGCCAAAAGACGTGGGCTTGGGCACGCAAAAAAGCCGCGCGCCCTTTATTTATGGCGTTATGTGAAAAGGATAGATCGTGAATCATAAGCAAAAAGTAGATGAGCTGTTTAACTTGATGTGTGATGAGGTTTGCTCATACATTCAATTTGAAGAGTCAGGATTTCCTGAAGGCTGGGTTCCAGCTACTCACATTAAAGATCAGTTAGATCTTAAGAAATCTTCTTATCCTCAAAGTAATGAGATTGATAATAAAACAGGATGGTTATTCGCAACTATAGCGAGGCAACTTGAGGATACAAATAAAGTAGTATTTAAAAAAGATGGTAGCCGTTCATTCTACAAAACGTGTTAACTAATCACATGAAAGTAGGAGGGGGTCAAGTTTTGTTTTTTGCATTAAACGCACAAAACAAGACCTGACCCCGCGCAGCGTGCGTAGCATCTAAATCAGGGTAATCTAAATTTTTAATAGCAAAGTAAATATTGTTACGTACTTTTTTCAATATAGTTGGTAATAAGATTCCCTTCCTTCAAAAGAAAAGTTATATCAATTATTAGGTAATTATGGATTTTTCACAAGAATTTAAGAATATTCAAGGGTCAGTGATCAATGTGCTTGCTTTGGATGCAAGTAATAACTCTGTTTCTTCCGGTAGTGGTGTTTTGGTAGGCAATGGTAGTTTAGCTCTAACATGCAATCATTGCATAATCGAGAACACAAGAATTGTCGCAAGATTCTCTGGCTCAGGTAGTGGCGAAATAGCTAAGGTTATATTTCAAGACCCTGATGCTGATATAGCAATTTTAGAATTTTCAAAGCCCATTGGTGCTCCAGCTCCCTTGAAGACATCAACTTCATTGTTAGTTGGGCATGAGGCTTTCGTGGTCGGTTTTCCAAATAACATAAATAAAATAACTGCTCTGTCAGCTAATATTGCAGGTTTTGAACCAAACCCAAAATTTAATTTAATTCGACTTGATGCTTCGGTTAATCATGGGAATTCCGGTGGCCCTTTGTTTAATTCCTTTGGCGAGGTTGTTGGTATCGTTAATGCTAAGCATGGATCTCTGTCAAAATTTTTAGATGATGTTGAATCGGTGAAAGATAACATCCAAATGTCTGTGGGAGGAGTTAATGCTTTCGAGGTGCTTCAAGGGTTAATTCGCGAGATGAAGAGAAATATGAATCTAGGTATAGGTTACGCAATACCTACAGAATACATCGCTCAATTAGATAATACTATGTGTAAAATAATGAACGAATGAATATAAAAGAGAATACACGGATGAAGAAGCCGTTTTTACCATACGGTTATATCTTTAGGGAGGTTTGGTGAACGGAATTTGCGCTTTATGTAATAAATCTCAAAAGCTCATAGACAGTCATTTTATGCCTAAATCGGTATATCGCTCTATTAGCAAAGGGTTTCCTGGAGATGGAGAAAATATAGTATGGATTTCAGGGCATGAACAGAGTAGAGGGTCAAGTCTTGCCTTTTGCCTTAAACGCACAAAACAAGACCTGACCCCGCGCATTGTGTGACCCCGCGCATTGTGACCCCGCGCATTGAAAATAAAATAGATAAAAGTGATAAGTAAATATGATAGATGTTAGTGCATTTAATTGGACCTACTGGGTTAAGTCATTTATCTATTCTTTATATATATTTATATTTTTGTTTTTTATAATTCAATCCTATCTGCTTATAAGAGGCGGGGAGTTCATTGGTTTTGTGAAGGTGATGCTGCTTTTAATGGTAGCAATTTTTGCTACCATTATAGTTTCTTATATTAGACTACCTTATATTAAGTCTGAATTTTATGATAATAAACAGGTTTTATCGGGTGAGTTATGTGGTTTCACCGGATCGAGAGAGTGGTATGTGATTTGTGTTTCTGATCATTACTTTCGATCCTATGAAACTTCAAGAAGTATGCTGAATGATGCTATTTTTAACTTTGGTTGGATGGATAAACCTGAAGGGTGTGTAGAAATTCACTATCTGCATAAAGGGGAGGATGCAGCTGGGAGAGGAACGCCCCCTTATACAAGGGTAATTATTGGCCGCCTTAGGGAGATACCTTGCGGAAAGCTAAAACTAATAAGACACCCATCATAGTGGCGTTATAAAAATGTTCGTCTGCTGTTAGGTTAATACCTTTAGTCTAACGAGTAGACAATGTGCCAAAGCCAAAGGGTCAAGTCTCAAGCCATAGGGTCAAGTCTTGCCTTTTGCCTAAGCGCACAAAACAAGACCTGACCCCGTGCATTCCGTGCATTCCGTGCATTCGTTCGTGCATTCGACCCCGTGCATTCTGCTGTTAATCGCCCTCATGACCTTCCTTTCAAAGTGTAAGTTTTTATGCTTATTCCCATGAGGAGAAGAAGCTAAAACAAACATTAAATATTCATCATCCATAGATTTATGTGAATTGTGTTCATCACAAGAAGGCACTTTAATAAGGTTCTTTCTGAAATCGAACCCTTTAGGTAAATCCTTTTTTTCTGGGAATATGCATTTGGGAGGGACATGTTCCCTAGAAGTAACAGGCTGGTCACACATGTAGCAGGTTTTTATTTTCATACTTATCAGCTCTAGGATACTAAGCAAGCGACTTGTTGAAGCCATTGAAAGGCGATATTTCCGCTTACTCCATATGCCGTATTTTTTAAAGCCTCTGATAGGCTTTCAAATGTGTCGGGTGAAGTTTCTTTGATTGTTGTTAATGCTTCTTTTGTAGAACTTTCATCGGAGTCCTTTTCTCCATTTTCAATTACATTATTTAGCTTAATGAGTGCTCTTTGTAATTCAAAGTTGTTTGAACTGTTTTTAATTAGCTGCTGTATCGCTCTTTGGGATATATTAATTTGCTGTAGTAATACTCTTTCTTCTTTTTCTGATTGATGAAGAATTAAAGATTGGGAAGTGCTCATGTGTTGCATTTGATTACTTATATGAGTCCTTAAATATTTCACTTCTTCTTCTAAGGTGTTGATTTTTCTGTTAATAAGGTTATCAGATACTAGCATTAAGTCTCGAGCTTGCCTAACCTCCAAGTCGGCAATGGCTAGTCTATTTTTAAGAGAAGCAATTTGTAATTGATCATCTAGGAGTGATTCCGGCTTGTCTTTATTGGCTATAACAAGCGAGTAATTATCTAATGTTTTTTCGATAATATCCCTGCTGCCATCAGGAGTATCAATAATCATTCTTATAGTATTTTCATCTTGTTCAATTCGGACTTTAGCTTTTAGAGTGGGGTGCTTCTGTTTTAATACGTCACCAAAATAAGAGAGGATGCCAACGCCGGCTTGATAATATTCTGTTGGAAATTCTAAGACTCGTTCGATTTTATTCTCTGAAGAGGAGAATTTATGGATCTCTGTGGGAGCCTCACTGTTTGAAATTCCAATTATTAATATTGGTTTTTCATGATTTAATGGAAGGAACTCTTTAAATTGCACAAGGCATTTTTCGAATGAAGTGTAGTAGTGTTTTCTATGGTATTCTGTTTTTGGATAGGACTCTATTACTGATTCCATAGGGCAAACTAAAATACATAATTTACAACTATCGTGATTGAATATTGTTGGTGTTTCAATTAAAAGCCAATTTGGAAACCTGATCATTTCCTCCGTCATAATATGAACGTTAATATTATGTTTGAAGTATGGAAATCTGAAAGAATATCCGTTTTCATTAGGGGATATAAAATCAAAACTTTCCCAATTTAGTTCCCTCATGAAAGTGTCCCAAACTATAGGAATTGACTTGGAAGTTACTTTTGTTGGGGTTCCTAATATGCGACTGCGACCAGATGGATTGTTGATTATGTTACCATCGGTTAGATTTTCTAGTGTTAGATTAGAAATAACTTTGGATAAATCAGAGTATGCCTTAGGAGTATCGTTTAGTACCTCCCATGCAGAGTGATAGCTTAAGACTTTATCTATATACATGTCGTCTCTTCTTTTTGGAATTTAACCAAGTAAATCCACAGCATTTTTCTGGCTTGATTGCCTAGTATTAAAATATTTCATTGTGGTGGCTAGGTCTGAGTGATCAGCCAAGTGTTGTACTTGTACGGGTGGTACGCCTTCATTTAAAAGCCAGGTTATGTATGTGGCTCTAATTCCCCAGTGAAAAGGCTTCACACTTTTTGAAAGTCCCAATTCATTACAGGCAGCGCGCATGGGTTTTGATAAGTTTGCGCTGGTTGAATGCCAAGGTTTGCCGTTGCCCTTGTCTAAAAAATAACGTTCGCTTGCATCTCTGTTGGCCAAGTCTTCTTTTAAAAAATTCATTAGGGTTTTATTAATGGGTTTGTTTGGCCACTTCATCCCCTTCGGCTTCCAGCCTAATTCCTCGTTTTCTTTTATATAAACAAAACCTTTTTTCAAATCTATATTTTCAAGCTTTAACGCCCAGATATGCCCAACTCTCACCAGTGTGTGGCGGGCTAGCATAAAAGCCCTGAATAAGTTTTTATTCTGGCGGGTTATGCGGGGATCGTTTTTTTCGTTGAATTTTTCTTCAAGGTACTTGGCCAAAGAATCCACTTCATCTTGGGTGAAGGTTTCCATTTCTTTTTGTGGTACTTGAGATTTCTTGAGCTGGAATCGCTTTTCCATGTACTCATTGTCATATGCCCAATTTAAAAAGTTTTGCAGTTGGCGCATGTGCTGGTTTTGTGTGGCGGGGCCAATAAGCTCTTTGGTTCGACTGTTTTTTTGTTGGGTCAGGAAGGTAAAGAATTGAATGTTATAGTCACGGTCAAAATCATTCAGCCGATGGTTGCCGTTGCATTCTTGGTAAAGCTTAGTGGTAAGCCTATACGTTTTGAGGGTTTTAGGGCTCAGGGTGGATTCAACTTCCCTTAACCATATCTCGCTGGCTTCTTTAAAGTGTGAGGCTTTCTTTTCTTTTTTCTTGGCTTTTACTTGAACACGTTCGTCTAAAAACTGTTCTCTTAGTTCGCGCTCTTTTTTGTAATACAGCTCGATTAGATAACGGTCACGCTCCACTTCAGGCATGGTGGTTAAATCTGCTTTAGTACACAGGGTGACACGTTTGCCTGGGTGGCCAGTTACATGGCCCCTATCAAAATCAATTGGATAGATTCCAATGATTGAATTGCCTCGTTCCATGAATTGCTTGCGTGCCATGTCTTAGTCCTGATTGCTCGGCGATGTATTCTCTTTGGTATTTTTATTGTCATTCTCTTGATTGTATTCAATAGTCTTTGATGACATGTGTATCGCATTGTTTGGGATTGTTACTTCTAGTCCTTTTTTAGATCCTGAAATTTCAATTTTTGTACTGTTACCAATACCAGTGAAAATGATCCCAGTATTGTAAATTGTACAAATTTCAACTCGACACTCGTAATCTATTTCCCCAACTTCCTCTTCGTATAGTTTTAAAATTGGTTTGTACACTTTTGATGATACGGATATATCTTTTTCATGCTGAATAACTCCCATTATTGTAAATGTTCCTTTGGTAACGCCAAATGCTAAAGAACCAAATAATAAGGGGGTTACACATATGAGTGCATAGAAAAAACCTTTAATATGGGTAAAATTGATTTCAGGTTTATTGTTTTTGTGATTATCAAACATGTTTGTTAGATATTTATTGCTTTCAAGGTGCGCGTGTTTGTTCTCATGATAGTCAAGTATCAAATATGTCATTGCTATTGTAAAAAGCGAACCAAATAAATATGTAATTGATGTGTCTGATATAATATATACGCCAATAATAAGCGCGTGGTAGAGCAGTCCAATTGTAAGGATAAGTATCCAATTTGTTTCAGGCCTAGGTATTTCAAATCCATGAGCTTTAGCCTTTATATTAATTAACCAATATATTGGTATTTTTAATATGGCCAACCAAAGCATAGTAGAGATTATAAACCCGTAAGCTACAACAGTGTAAATTGGAATAAATAGAAACAATGCCCAAATAAAAAAAAGAGTGTCAGAAATTGAAATCCCTGGAGGGTAGTGACTTATTTTTGTGCAATAGTATATTACTAGTACAATGCCAATAAGAGGTATTGAACTTAAAAAGTAATTGGGGTGAGCCAAAATTAAAGAGTTTACGTTCTGAGCTAAAGTCTTATTATTTTCCATAACATAGTCCATTATGTTTTTAGGTATAAAGTTTTACTAATCTAATTACAATCTGGTGAGTAGTTCATGATTGTCCACCTTGCCAAATAACTGAGCCAAGAATATTTAAATCATTAAATTGCTCGGCTGTCAGATTCTGTAAAATGTCATTATCCATGGTGATGGAAACTGAACCGTCCATGTTGCTTAGGGTTTCAACTATTCTTTTCTGACCATTGGTCTCAACCAAAATCAGCCCGCTTCTTTCGCTCTTTCTAATATCAACTAAGACTGTGTATCCACGTTCCAGGCCTTTTAGGTTGGCTTTGTAATCTATTTCCCAAATTCGGCAATCTTCAACCTCTACACCTAGGCTTTTACTTAGGAAATCTGGCTCAAAAGACATGTTAATTTTTTGCGCTTCGTCTAAAGGTTCTATTTTTTTAAAGCTATTGGTGTGTTCCCACAAATCATCATCAATTTTCATGGGTCCATCACCTAATGCAATCCACTTCAGCTCAAAGCCAGTGGCTTGGGCAATCGCTGCGGCATTCTCAAGTGTAGTGCTGGCTTTCTCATTGGATAGGCGATTTACCTGAGCAATGCTTAGGCTGGTGTTATTAGCCACAAAGGTAGGGCCGGATGTTTTGATAGCAAATGCTAGCCGACCGCTTAGTGTTTCTAGGTCTAAACCATCAGTATTGATTTTCCTAGCCATAACTTTCCCTAAATATATCGTATACGACTGTTGACACTATCGTTTGTGATAGTGTTTAATGCTATCCCATAAGATCATTACTGTCTTCTAGGCGTCTATAAGTGCTTTATAAACGCGAGTATGCAGCTAATGACCCTGTTTAACAACCGTTTAAGGGTAGGAAGTATCATGAAGGAAGTTATTGATGCCAGTGCGGCAATGGATGCGAATGAGCTAATTTGCATGGTTAACCTGGCTTTGAAGAGAAGTGAGGTTTATTTAGCGCTGAAAGGGGTTTGCGCCAAAATCGGCTTTTCTCAGTCAGCCATTAAAAGCTGGGTGAAAGTTGGTAAGTTTCCTGAGCCAGTAACCATTCAAGATAAACCCCGTTGGATCGAATCCGAAGTCGATTCCTGGATCGAAAGACAAAACCCATCCCGTCTGGTTGCAGTAGAAAGAGCCAATCAAGTTGCCAAAGATGCAGCAGCCATTATCAAAAATCTTTAATCCCTAAGTGCCCCAATCGGGGCGGCTTGTGATTAACCAATCCCACTAACCCTAAGTTAGACCTTTAGAAAAAATCACCATAAGTATGGAGGCACCCCCGTATGCGAAATATACCGACTTTTGAAAAACCACTGGAGATAAGAATTGCCCTGCACATGGCCGGCAAGGTTTTACGTTTGGAGAATGCCAGGCGTTTTACCGACAAGTTAAACGCTGCTAAGGACATGAAAACTTATATCTCTTCTTTTAGAAATGCCCGTCATGATTTTTCCTTTAGTGACGATTTTATGACCTACACCAATGAACTTATGGCTGAAATTAAGCCAGTGCTAGCGAGGGCTGCGTAATGTTGAAGCTTGATACCACTCACGAAAATATTGATGGGCAATTGGCCACCACCACATTAGAAGTTATTAATCGTTATATGGAGTCATCACAAGACTTTCGCAGTAAAGGTAATAACCATTTGTGCTTTGTGTACGAGTCTATGGCTGAAGGGGCGTACCGCTTATGGGTTGAGATGACCAGTTCACCTGCCTATGGGAAATACAGTGCTCAGTTATTAGCGGCCTTGGGGCGATAGCCATGCTGCCCAAGAGTTTTATCAACAAGGAGATAAACCGCTTTGTTAAACCCAAGCTTGCCAATATGGGGGCCTTGGGTGATGCGCTTTTTTATGACTGGCAAAAAACCGTGGCCACACAGAAAAACAAAAGTGTTCACGATGCTAATCAGCGTTTAAGGGAAATGAAACAGCGTTTGAAGTGGGGTGGTTATAACTTAGCCAACATGGATAACGAATCTGTGTGTGATTACTGCGAGACACGGGCTAAAAACGTATTGAAGTTTTTGCCCAAGTTGCCTGAATCACTGCCCATAAGCGAAATTCAATATCACTTAGAAAATGTCGGGCGCTTTGAAGAGCACAATTTGGAATTGGAGCTGCCTGATAACGATGAAGACAAAATGCCCATATTGCGCAGCGTTTATGCGCGCTTGTGTGATCCTATTTGGTGGCGCCGTAAATTAAAGCGTGCTCAAAAACAGGCCGTGGAAGGGGTGGCCCGTGACATTGGCCTAGTGCAAAAAAATAAAGGGGGGTATTGCTCGAATATTTCCCTGTTTAACCAGCGCAAACAAACCCAGCGTAATGCCAAATTGCTTGATTGCATGGTGGCCGAAAACCAGTTTGATCAATCGTTTTACCTATCTGAACTACAAGACAAATCTATTTCAAATCCAGAAGTGCGACGGGCCGAACTTATGACCCGTATTCGAGGCTTTGAAATCCTTGCTGAAAAACAAAACTATGTGGCGGCCTTTTGGACCATTACCTGTCCGTCTAAATTTCACGCATTTTATTCTTCTGGTGGACTCAATGAAAAATACCAAGGCGCTAATGTGCTGGATGCACAAAAATACCTGGTGCATTTGTGGGCTGGCTTTCGTGCTTGGCTTGGGCGTAATGGAATTGATGGCTTCGGCTTCCGCGTTTCTGAACCTCACCATGACGGCTGCCCTCATTGGCATATTCTATATTTTGGAAATAAAGCCGACCTTGAACGCGCAACCGAAGAGCTTGAAGCGCGTTGCCTACGAGTCGATGGCGAAGAATCCGGCGCGCAAAAGAACCGCTTTAAAGTGGAATGGATTAAACAAGGGGAAGACGAGCGCGGGCGCAAGTTATCGGCGGCGGCCTACATTGCCAAATACATTGCCAAGTCTATTGATGGTTACCAGGTAGGCAAAGACAAAGAAACCGATCAAGACACCAAACAAAGTAGTGAGCGGGTGGTTGCCTGGTCACGGGTATGGGGGATTCGCCAGTTTCAGCAAATTGGTGGTGCCCCTGTGGGTTTATGGCGCGAGTTGCGCCGCTTAGATGGGGTAGAGCGCAGCGACACTGAAAACGAATACATAAAGGAGGCTGAGTCTGAAATTTTTGGCTTGCATGAAACCTTAGAAGGATTTGAAGATCAAGCGGAAGCCTGGGCGGTGTTTAACATGATGGTGGGCAGTGGCCGCGATACTTTATTTAAGCTGTGGAAAAGTGACGAACCCGAAACCATCCGCATTAACCAATTCATTGATACCACCACTGGCGAGGTGATCACCTCTAACCAAACAAACGGCGTGGCGAAACGTAATCAATACGGCGAGCCGGTGAAAGTGGTTAAAGGTTTATTGATGGATATTTTTGGGCATGTGGAATATGTGAAAACTCGTTTCTTTGAGTGGGCGTTAAAGCGAGTAAATGAAGCGCGCCAGCGTGAAAAGTCTTTGGAAGGGGTGCAACCCCTTTTGCTTTAGGCTTTTTGCTTTCACTTGGACTTGTGTCAATAACTGTACGGAAGCTAAATGGGTAGAATATGAATTTACAATTAGGTTCGAATGAAAAGGCATTGAGCACAAAAAACCGCCTAGTTCTGGCGGTGGGATGTTGTTTGGCGCTGGTGTCAATGGCGGCTGAGATCCAATTGTTTGTCAGTTACGCTATTAGCGTGCCCGATAAACTATTTGCGGGCATTACCGCGCTGGCTCTGGTAGCTTGCCAGTTTATTTTTGTGGGCCTGGCCATTGATATGATCAGGCAAAAACATTTTTGCTTGTCTGGTTTGTTGGCTTTGGTCACTCTTGTACTTTTTATAATCAGTGTAAGCGGCACTGCGGCATTTTTTGAAAGCCGTTTTACAAGTATGCATCAAGCAAACCGCGCGCAAAGCGATGTATATCAATTGCAGCTTAAGTTAATTGAAGACTTAACCCAGCAAGAAGCCATTTATAAAAGCAATGCTTTAGCATTGAAAAAGGTTGATAAGGTAACAAGGGCGGGCTTACAATTAGACCGCTCTGTACAGGTGTCAAAAGAAAGGGCAGAAGCACTGTTAAAGCTTGAAAATATTAAGGCCGTGCCCACTAATGCCGGTTCAGTACTGGTGGCGTTAATGGGCGAATACCGTTGGTTAGTGTGGTATGTTTTGGCAGGTTTAGTAGATGTGTGCGCTTTGTTGTGTTTTTCGGTATTGGCTGTTTGTAATCTACAAGATCAAACAAACACGCAATCACAAGTATCAAAAAAACAGAAGACGAAAAAACAGATTAAAGGAACATTTGAGGCACAAACAAATAAAAGCAAGCAAATGCAAACAGAAAAAACAGATTTAGCAAAAAAGATTAAAGAAGACATTACTAGTGGAATTTTTGGTAAGTCGCCAGGCGTCAGGCGGGTGATGGAAGCTTTCAATATTAAGACGCATTCAGTAGTGGCCGATGTGTTTGGGCAATTAGAAGAGGCTGGGAAGGTTTATCGGCATGAAAATGGCCGGACTTGGGTGTTAAAGTGAAAATATAATTTTGGCACTAATTTAGTGTTTTGAAATAATATGTTTTGAATTGTGTTTTCTAAAACTTCAATTTCAAAATACCATTTAATAAAATTTGAGGGTTGTTTAATGGAAAGTGTGATTGGTAAAAAATATTATGGCCGTGCATTCTATGCACTTATTATATTGATATTAGCTACATGCGCTATTTTTAGATTTTTATATTTGCCAGTAAAAGATCCTACTTTGGATGTTAGCCTTATAAAAGTTATGGCGACTATTTTAGATGGTCTTATGACCTCACTGATTGTGACTATTGCAATTGCTTCATTTGTTTTGTGGTTGACCCCGAAAGTAATAGAAAAATCTGTTATGGAGGTCCTTTATCCAAAGGAAATCAGTCCATTACTTAAAAAGGCTACAGCAAATACTAAATCGTGGATATACAAGGGAGCATGTGGGAGGTATATGCGTTCAACAACACTTCCTGAAATCTCTGCTGCAGCTAAGCAAGAAGGTATTGGGAGAGAAATAAATATTACTATATTAAATCCAAATAATGATAATTCATGTGCTGAATATGCTATTTACAGAAGAAGTCTAAAATCTGCTACAAGTGAAAATCCTTGGACAAAGAATAGAGTAAAAGAAGAAGCTTTAGCTACAGCGTTATCAGCTTTGAGGTTTAGGCATGAAGAGCCTTTACTTAGGATTTATTTGTATCTAATAGATCACTTTTCAGCATTTAGATTAGATATATCAGATCAGTATGCAATTGTTACTAAAGAAGATAAAGAAGCAACTGGATTGAGGGCTGACGCAGGAACCTATTTTTATGATTCTTATAAGGATGATATTCGGCTAAGCGAACGACAATCAAAAGAAATTAGTTATCAAGGACCTGTTCCAGTTGGCTCTAATTTAACTGAAGAAACCTTGAAATCTTTAATATTGGAAGTTAATTTGATTTCTGAAAGGAGTCTTGATGAATTAAATATTTCAAATATTATAAAAGGTATAAACTCTCCTGAAGACCCTTACGGGCGATGAAAAATAATTTTATGAATCATGATCAGTGGATTTTAGATATTAGTAAAGCTGTTTACAGTGCACATGAAATTGTGAAGTTAGCTATTGATATGGAGGCGACATTTAATTGGCATCCTCTTGGGTTTATAATGTGTAAACTTTCTCAAGAAAAGGAAAGAAATATTCGATTGCATATCTGGCCTGATCATAATGAAAAGGTGCAAGAACCTGCGTGGTTAGTTCATGATCATTTGTTTGATTTAAAGAGTTGGGTTTTAGCTGGGAGTATTGAAAATATTGAGTATGACGTAATTCCAGGAAACCCCAACTTCAGTATTTACCATGCAAGTTATGAAAATAATAAATCTATTCTTAATCGTACTGAGGAAACCGTAAACATAATTGAGAAAAACAGGTTTGTAGTTGATGCAGGGCAAATATATAAAGTTGCTTCTGGTGTGTTGCATCAATCAGTATCATTGAGTTCGGGTACTGCTGTTACAGTGTGTGAAACGATAGATAAAAACAATAAGAAACCTGCTATTGCAGGAGACCTGGCAGGGTTGAGTCACTACTCTTACATTAGATCTGCTGTAGATAAAAAAGACCTCAATGATATTATTAGTAGAATCTAAATGAAGTTAGTGTTGAATAGAATAGTAATGGGTCAGTCTTGTCTTTTGCTTATGAAAATAGCAAGACCTGACTCTCTTTGTGGTGATAGACATTGATTCAGCGAAAAGTAAGTAATGAATGAAGAAGTAGAGCGGGGTCTTAGACTCAAAAATCCAGGTTATGTATATATTTTAAAGTCTGGAAATACAATTAAAATTGGCCAAAGCATAAAGCCGCAAGACCGCTTGGAGTACCTAAATAGGAATTCCTACTGTGGTCGTTCCAACTGGAAGTTTGTTGAGGCATTTGAAACCGACTGGATGCTTCAAGTTGAGCAATATACTCATATGGAACTTAACAGGCATAATGTAAGAAGAGAGACTTTTAACTGTTCAATACGTCAAGCTAGAGAAACAATTATTTCAAGTATTAGCGTGTTTAACCGGCGTTTTAAAAATGGATAGTATATAAAGGGGCAGCTCTTGTTTTTTCCGTGAGAAAATAACAAGACCTAACACTACTTTTTGCAATATGTAGAGTCAAATTTTTGACCTAAAAATTCTTTAGGAGCTATTTGTAAATATGATTTTCAGAGAAAAATCAAGGAAAACTATAAGAGAGCGCAAGCTGGAATGGCATTTTCATGAAATACTTATATCGCAAAAGGAACTTGAGGATGGGTGTGAGCTTAAAGGATATGGTGTTATAAAAACCCATACAAATGGAAGTTTATATTTGGATTTTATTTGTCTAGAATCGAATAAAAAATCGAGCTTTATGGGGTCGATTCCAGAAGACTCAATGGATGATAAGCAGGTGGTTAGTTTAAATGCTATAGGAATAGATGGCTTAAAGATTGAGTCCCATGGTTTAAGGGTCGAGACCAGTTTACAAGATGCATTAAAGCTTGGTCCGGTATTTTATCGTATAAATTTGAGTGAAATAAATATAATTGAAGAAAATGATCCGGATGATACCGATAAAAGTTTCTTTCATATGGAGTTTAACGAAAAGGTTGATATACCTAAAAATAAAATTAATAAGACGGAATCAACTTTGGAAGGTTTTTCATCTTCATGGAACCAATCAATATTAAAATACTTGGATGTTGATATCAATATTATTCATCATGACCAATACACAGAAATTTATGCTAATGGATCAGGAGTGGATTTTGACCTGTTGAGAAATGCTGTAACTTTTTATGTCGGTTTTTCATCAGGGGCATTTATTCAACCATATATTGAATACAGAAGTGGGCCTGAGGTTACAAAAACTACAATTTATAGTATTGATAGTAAAAAGATAAAAAAAAGAATACCTGCCCCAATATGTGACTTTGTCCTTGATCAAGATAAGCAGGAAATGGACCACCTCCACTTTGAGCTGTTTGGTCATATTTGTAATATACTAGATAACAACCCTTCATATTTTGAAAGTATCTATTCACAATGGAAGCGTATTTGGAATTCATTTCTATCTCCAGAAATTAGCGTAACAATGCTGACAACATCAGTGGCTATAGAAGGTGTTCTTAATGATATTTTTATACCTGTTGTGGCTAATTTGTTAAAAGATGAGGAGCTAGAAGAGGAGAAAAAAAGAATACTGTTAATAATTGAAAGTGTTGATGATTTATCCAAGGACCATTCTGAATCGATCAAGAATTTTGTTTCCAAGTGGGGTAATATTCATCCTAAGAAGCTATTAGATTATTTAGTTAGTATCGAGGTTATTGAAAAAAGGCATGTTAAGAACTGGACTGATTTGAGAAACTCATCGGCACACCCGAAATTGATGGTAGATAATGAAGGAAGAAGAAGAAAAGATATTGGCCGACTGATCGTTTGCCTGGGGTTATTTTATCGATTGGCTCTTAATGTATTTTCCTATAAGGGAGCTCAATATGCTTATGAGAAACCAAAAGATTCCAAACTTATTACTTATAAACCGGTAAACGTACTATATTGAAATCTGGAATTATACATAGATGATTTTTACTTTTAAGGGCGTTCAAACCGACCGCCTCAAAACCTCATAACTAGCAAACACTTTCTGCTTCTGATCTTCAGGCAAAGAATCTAAAAAGTTAATAGCGATCTGCGCAGGCTCCATAATCTTACTGATAGGGGGTTGCGTATCGTGACTATGAGACATGGTAAATACAGGGCGTGCTAAACATTTCTCATTGTCACAGTTAGTATAAATTTCACGGGTGGTGTTGGTGATTTGAAGGCTGGTACGAATGGCCACCGATTCGCGGCAATGAGGGCAAAATATCTTAGCCATGTCTTCCCTTTCACTGTTAGATTTTGTCCACATTATACCATTCTACCTTTACAAATATTCGTCACTTATAAAAACAATTACCAATTTTTAACACTTTTTTAGGTGCTGAGTTTAATCGCTGTTTTTAAGCACTTAGGTTAAATTTAAACTGTTTGTTTTTAGGCAGGTATTCATTGAGTTCCATGAAGGGATGAATGAGTGCGGCCACTTCGCTTTTACGATACCAAGCCCCTTCCTTTTCAATATCCCCATAGCCGCCTACATTCTCAGGTTTCATGCCTGCCAGTTGTGCCGGCACACCATGGCCAATAACAATATCGTTGGCGCTGATATTTTTAACCCTTTCAAATTCATCCTTCTGTGAAATATCCCCCACTGGAATTATCTGTACGGCGTCTTTGTCGCCATTAGGTATATTGATATACATGCTTTTAAAGTTACCAGCACCTTTGCCACTTTCTACGGTTTGTTTTAAGGCGGCTTCCACATCGGGCGTGATGCTCTTATCATTGGTAAATAATATGTATCCCATGTGTGAGCCATTCAAATAATAGCGGCGTCGAAATAGCGTGGCTTCTGAATTTAAAAATACATCCTGCATACAACCAATCCACTGCGGCACGCCGTAAATGGTTTGGCCGGTGTCGTAATGACTGGCCCTGGTAATTTCATGGGCGCTGTATTCAATGTGGTTGCCGTTCTTGCCGAGCATTTTATAGCCACCATTTTTAGCACTGCGCATATTTAACGATGGCAGGTGAATCATGCGGGTCATATTACCGGCGCGATTGAATAGATTTTCAAAGTGGCAATAACCGAAGGTTTCTATGTCTTGGGCGGCGCGGCGAAAGTCTCTAAGGCTCACTAGGCTGGTTGATTCGAAACAAATGGCCATCTGGTTCACTTTAAAGTTTATACAGCGTCTGTGGGTGCTGTTGGCCCGTGTGAGTGTATCTAACCCACTGGGGCTAATGGGTGGTGTGTATACCTCTTGAAAGGGGTCGTAGTTAACCGTTAACAGCTCTAACAAGTTATTGCTGGTGATGGGCTCAGGGTCACCAAAGGTAAAGTAACGGGTGCTTAGCTGTTCTGTATTTTTTTTAAGCTGCTTGTTACTGCGTTTATTTTTAGCCATGTTCATTGCCTATTGAGAAATATGATAGGTGCTGCCTTTGGCACCTAAACTGGTTAAGCCTTCATTGATAAGTGCGTGCATGATGGCCCAAGCCACATCGGCGTGACCCACGTTGGCATCTCTTACCGCCACATAGGTGATGGCATTGCCGGTATTTTTACGGGCAATGGCCAAGAATGCAGCGGGTATATCGGTATGGGTTTCATCCCAAGTGATGCGGCCAGTGCTGATGATGTCTTGTGCTTTCAATACCAAGCGGGTTTTGGTTTCGTGGCTGTAATAAATGGGCATGACCGCGGGGTAGAATTCTTGTACTGCTTCAAATACCGCATGGCCTGGCCCCGTGGTGTCTATGCCTATGTGTTCCACATTGTATTTACGGGTTAACTCTTTAATGGTTTGCGCTTGAAACGCCCAAGACTGTTTATGAAGAATGATTTTCTCTAATAACCTGAACTTGCCACCAGGCTTAATGGGCGGCGCCAATACCACAATGGCGGCACTGTCTTGTAAGCGCGCAGGGTCGTAGCCTATCCACACACCTTTATTTTCGAATGGTCGCAAGTTATTGGGTTTAAAGTCGGGCCAGCGGGTATCAGGCTGGGCGCAATTAAGTAGCTCGGCCAAGGTGAAGGCACTGTTGGAATCGTCTATAAATTTACATTCATAAAGCTGGGCAAAGGATTCAGGGGCGTTTTCAAGCTCCAGTTGTTTAATATCAAAAAGTGTACAGCCACCGCCCATGGCATCGTGAATGGTGATGACCTGTCGGTAAATACCGTCTATGCCGTCATGGCCCTTTTGTAATTGTTTGGCCGTGGGCATTTTAAATAGGGGCAGGTCGGGCCTGAGTTTTTGTATTTTTTTATACTTCTCACCTGACCATAATGAATAGGCCCCATGGCTTTTGGTGCTGGGGGTAGAGAAATAAGTTTTGCGCCAATGACTGTGAGAGGCAATGCCACCGGCGAGCTTTTCTAATTTTTCAAAGTCCTTAATCCAAAAACATTCATCAATGTACAAATTACCGGTGGGGCCTTGGGCGGTGCTTGAATTGGTGCTTAAGAAATACAGGGTGGCATCACCATGATCGGTGCGAAGGGTGATTTGATCAGAGCCCTTTAGTTCTACGTCAAACCAGTCTTGTGCAAAGGATACGATGTAGGTTTTAAATAATCGTGATTGTGCCTTACTGGCCGATAAAAACGCTTGGTTGCCACCGGTCATAATGGCATCGGCAAATGCTTCGCGCGCACTGTAAAAGGTCCAGCCTATTTGGCGGCTTTTTAATATAAAGCGGTTTCGTTTGTGGCGGGATTTCCAAGCTTGTATTTGATAACCAAACAAGCCTTCTAAAAACTTCTTTTCTACTTCTTCGGGTGTGATGCCCCTAAAGTCATTTTTTCCACGCTTACTTTTTCGTGAGCGCTTTTTACCTTCGGCTAATTTTTCAGGTTTTAGCGGGCCTTCTTGTTGGGCCTTGTGAGCACCAGCCATGATAATTTGTTCACTGCCTTGGCTTTGCAGTTTTATTTCTTTGGCGCGAATGCCTTGTAAGCGTTCAATGGCGTTAAGTTCTTTATCACCTGGCACTTCAATATCCAGCAATGCCACCATGCGCCGGTTAAGCGCTTCGATCACATCATCGGTTCTTATTAAATCCTTCCAGCTGTATTTATCTATCCAGGAATAAATGGTGCGCCTAGGCACTTTAGTTTCCCGCTCAATGTCGGGAACTTTAGCTTGGCGTATAACCATCTTTTTGACGGTGCTAATTATTTCATCGCTGTAATTCATGGGGCTAGTTTATAGAGCGAAAAAATAAAAAACCGTGTTATCCGTTGTGAGGAATTGTGAAAAATAAAAACACAAAGTCACAGAATTTAAAGGCTTTGATTGGCTTTAAAAATGAGCGCAAAGTTAAACCCATAACGCATTAGCCAGCACCGGCAAGATAAATTTCTAGGAATCTAAACATGCTATTTACCGATTTTGTCACCATAGGAACCGCCGGTGCCACCGTGGATGGCCGCGAGATTCAAGAGCAGTGGTTAAAGGATGCCGCTGAACAATACGACCCTGAAATTTACACGGCCAGTATTAATAGCGAGCACCAATCTTGGTATGGCAGTTTGGGTACAGTACACGCGCTGCGTCTTGGAAAAAACAAACAAGGCAAGACCACTTTAGAAGCCCAGCTAAGACCTAATTACCGATTGATTCAATTCAACATGGCGGGCCAAAAATTATTTACCAGCATGGAAATTGAACCCAAGTTTTCAGATACGGGAAAAGGCTATTTAGAAGGCTTAGCGGTCACCGATGATCCTGCCAGTTTAAGTACCACTATGTTGCAACTGTTTAGTAAAACCAAAAGCACCAAGGTGCTAACCGAGCCCCATGAGTTTTCTTTGGGGCTTGATGGGGAGGCAATCATGCCACAAGAGGGGGAAGAAAAACTGTTTAAGAAATTTCTTAACTTTCTTGGCAAGGGCAATAAACCAGAATTTAAAAATAAACCACTAGACCAGGAAGAAACCGAAATGACCCCAGAACAATTCGCCGCCCTTGAAGACCATATTAAAAACCAAGGGGAAGCCATGCAAACCTTGGCTGGCACCATGACAACACTGGCCGAGAAATTTAGCCAGGCACCTACACCAAAACCCCAAGCGGAACCAGAAACCCCAAGCGAATCTGAAGAAAGCGATGTGGTAAAGCTTTCTAAGCAGGTAGAAAAACTCACCACTTTGGTGAGTGAAATGAGTGAGGAGAAGCCGCCAAAATTTAGTGGCCATCATTCAGGGGATAACGAAGAGCCAATCGTTTTTGTTTAACCAATAACTATCCATTAAATCATTTAGCTAAAACAACAAGCATTTAAAAATTATAGGGGAATCGCTTATGCGTTCTAATACACGAAAACTTTATACCGCGCTGATGGCGGGCATGGCCACCGCTTATGGTGTGGACAGCATGGCTCACCAATTCTCTGTGGATATTCCGCAGGAAACCACACTTAACGACAAGGTGCAGGAATCCAGCGCATTTTTAGACATGATCAATATGACTGGGGTTACCGATACCCAGGGCCAAGCGTTAGAGCTAGGGGTGGATGGCTTACTGGCTAAGCGCACCAATACCGATACCACTGACCGTTCTGCTACGGACTTGGGCGGCCCTAGTGGTTCTAAGTGGGCCACGGCTTTCACCGAATTTGATGTGGGCATTAAATACCAAACCCTAGATACCTGGGCGCGCTATAAGGATTTTCACCAGCGCTATATGAAAGCCGTGTACAAGGCCATTGCATTAAACCGCATGAGCATAGGGTTTAACGGCACCAGTGTGGCAGTGGAAACTGACCCTGCTGCTAATCCGCTGGGCCAAGATGTAAACAAGGGTTGGCTACAGGTTCTTAAGGAACAAAACCCAGAACACTACATTGATGGCGCCAATATTCACCTTCACCCAGAAATGCCAGAGGGGCAGGGATACAAGTCATTAGATGGCTTGGTGGCCGATGTTTTTAATGCCATTCCTATTGAGCACCGAACCGGGCAAGAGGTGGCCATTATTGGATCATCCCTTTTGGCCTATGACTCAAACAAGGTTTACAACGACCACGGCACCACCCCCAGTGAGAAAAAAGACGTGGCCCAGATGCTTAACAGTTATGGGGGCTTGCGTGCCTTACAAATCCCCAAGTTCCCTGCCATGGGCTTGATGGTTACCGACCCTAAAAACCTGCACCTGTATTACCAAGAAAGTGGCACGCGCCGCAACACAGAAGAAGAAAGTAAGCGTAGTCGCATTGTGGATTACATTAGTTCAAACGATGCCTATGCCATTGGCAATGTAAAAGCCATCGCGGCAGTGGATGCCAGCAAGATTCAATTAGGACTTCCTATTTAATGCGTCAGTAATTTTGGCGGGCTTACTTGGCCCGCTCTTTTTACATGAGTGCATGATTTTAGTTTGTATCGTGTGTTGATCTAAGAAGCCAAACAGGAATTAACAAATGCTTTCACCTATTCGACAAGCCATGAAAGACGCGCGTGAAAAAATTGCCGCCGCTGAATTAAAAGCCAAACATCAAAGTGGTGATGTTAAGGCCATTGAAAAAAGTGCTGAAAATTACAGTGAATTTGAAGTGCTCTGTTTAGCGGTTGAAAAAGATGTCATCGCTTTGGCGGCATTGCCAAGTGCTGAGCGTGACGAAATGCGCAAAACTTTAGTAAATCGCTACAAGGGCCACGTTGAAGCCTACTTGGCCATTGATGATGAATATGCAAACCCAGTGCTGGTGTACATGGTGATGTGGCTATTAGATTTAGGGCGGATTGGTGATGGTTTAGAACTGGGTGTGGTGGCGGTTAAACAAAACCAGAAAACCCCTAAACAAATTAAACGTGATATTGCCACCTTTGTGTCTGATGAAGTATTGGCGTGGTGCCAAAAAGAATACGACCAAGGCAAATCCTGTGCGCCTTATTTTGACCTTAGCTTTCGTTTGCTAACTGAGGAATGGACGGTGCCAGATGTTGTGATGATGCGTTACAACAAACTTGCCGGAAAAATTGCCAATGATGCCGGTGATTTTGAAAATGCTGAAAAGTATTTAGAAGCGGCCATTAAATTTGAAACACCCAACCAAAAAGCCCAGGTAACGACCCTTTTAAGTAAGGTGCGTAAAGAACTGGCAAAACAAATTGAGCCTGCTTTGGATGCTCCAAAGCCGGACTAACGAACCCTAACCCCTGGGTTGGCCCAGTTCCTGGTTAAAGTTCTGATTGTGAGACAAACAGTAACCACCAGGAACACGGGCCACATTATTTATTAAACCAAAAGAGGAATTGAAATGGCTGGGCAAGGATTTGAAGTAAACACAAAAACCCAAAGAACGGCACAGGCTATTGTGAATGATCCTTGGTTTGTTGATTTGTCTTTACTTGAGTTTTCCGAAAAATGGTCAATACCCGCACATTTTAAAAATGACTTGCTTGAAGATAAATTGATTTTTGCTTGTGATGAAATTAATCAAAGCCTTTTTGATTATGTGATTGAGCAGCAATCAAATGGCTTTAACCGTTTGGCAGATATAGCAGCCAAAGAAATTGGTGGGGAAAGCGTTAAGGTTTCCCAATACAAGCGCGCTGTTTATGCCAAGGCAAAAGCGGAACTGGTACGGGCTCAAATTGGTTTGGCTTTGAAAGCCGATGCTGAAAGCGCAGCCAAAACCAGTGAAGCTCAAGCCAATCATTATGAAAGTATGAGCAGTAAAGCGTTGGCTAAAATTCAGGATAAACCGGCCATTGGTGTGTATTCAATATGAAAACCCAAACGGCCTTTCAAAATATATTAAATGAAAATCTTTCTCTGTTAGGCATGAGTGAAAACCAAATTGAACTGAGTGGTGAAAACGGAAAAATAAAGCCTGGCAGTAATAAAGAAACCGATGACGGTGGTTTGCATTATTTGAATTTTGAATACCGCCAAGTATTAGTGATTGAAAACATGCCTATGGCGTCATTGGCTTTATTAACCTTGTTGGCTCACAAATTTGTTAATGATTTAGAAGATCGTCACAACCTAGACGAAACAGAAATTGAATGGTCTGAACACACCATAGGTGAAAGCCTGGACATTGAAATAACGTTTGGTGTGCGCGAGCCGGTGAACCTGGTGCCGGTGGAAAATAGCCCAATAGAATTTGCGGGCAAGAAATGGGGCTTTGAGAATGGCGAAGTATTAAATGCTTAATTTAAAAAGCCGTGGTGGGCCAACGCTACTACGACAAATTAAAGCGTTAAATTTGCCAGCGAATCGCCGTAAAGCCTGGCATAGAAAAATGGGCCGTGAAGTGATTAAGGCCGCCCGAAAAAATATAAAGGCACAACGCACAGTAGATGGTCAATCGTTTGCACCTGGGAAAAAAGGCAAGCGAGTATTAAGAAGAATTGCCAGGGGAAAAAACCTAAAAGTATTTGCTGGTGCTAAGGGGGCAAAAGTTACCTGGCCTAATTCTATGGTGGGTAAAATCGCCAGGGCACAGCAAGAAGGACATAAAGAACAATATAGCGGTGCGCGAATGCTTAGGGAGCATGGCAAGCCCGACTATGACGCGCCAGCCACAGCAAGCCAGGCTAAAGCCCTTATTAAAGAGGGTTTTAAGTTACACAAGGGCATGTACAAAAGCGGAAAAAATAAAGGCAATGCTAAAGCTAAACGAGTTAGCCAAGCATGGATAAAAGAAAACATGACGGTGGGCCAAGCTGGTTTGGCTTTAAGTTTATTAAAAGATGATCAAGCCAAAAGTTCTTGGGCAGTCGATATGCCAGCCAGGCCATTTTTTGGATTGAATAAGCAAGAAATTAGTTTTCTTGGAAATGAATTACTAAACGATATTTTAAATGGTGCTAAGCGCACTCGTTAACGGGGATATAAGAAATGGCTTATGGCAAGGTTACGGTTACACAAAAAGATAACAACGGCGGGGGAATAACCGAAGTTGAACGGGTGGTTTTATGGATAGGTGAAGCGGATGGTCTTTATACAGGGCAGCTTTACACAGTTAACGCTCAGACTGATTTTGATGATTTGTTAGGGCCTGAAGATAGTGATTTAAAAGCCAATTTAGTGGCATGCCAATTAAATGCTGGGCCAAACTTTACGGCCTATGTATTCCCTATTATGGAAGGTGGCGAGGGCCAATACACTTGGGATCAAGCCCTGTTAAAAGTAATAGAAGACCCACGGGGTATAGGCTTTGAAATGGTGGCGTTAACCAATACGCCCTATAACTCGATGGAAGTTAGGTCGTATCAGGATATTTGCGACAGCGTTTTAAATTTTGCTCAAATGTACATCACTGTTCACGCTGCGACACCTGGTTTAGATATGCAGGCTGAAGATTCTTGGGATGATTTCTATGATAAAGCCTTGGGGCTTCAAAACGGTGTCGTGGCACCTCGTGTTCACCTAGTCCCACAGATTGATGGCAATAACTTAGGTGTGGTCATTGGCCGTTTGATCAATGATCAATTCAGCATTGCAGATTCCCCCATGCGAGTAGCCAGCGGCCCAGTTAAAGGTTTGGGGTTGATGGAAGATGGAGTTCTAATTGAGCGCCCTGAAGATGTAACCGGTGAAATTGCTGAATCGGCCATGCTTGAAGATCTTTCAAACAATCGCTTATCAGTGCCGCAAACCTATTTAGGTAAAAGAGGAACCTATTGGGGCGACCACATGAGCCTGGCTGATGAAGGCAGCGATTTTCAAGTATATGAAAACATTCGTGTGCTGGATTACCTAACCCGCCGAGTGCGGTTATTAGCCATAAATAAAATTGCAGATCGTGAATTCAATTCAACGGCTTCATCTATTGATGCTCACCAAGGGTATTTTATGAAGCCTATTTTGGATGCCTCAAAGGATACAGTTTTTAAAGATCGCACCATTCCTGGTATCTGCCAAAAGCCGGTGGACGGTGACATTGTGATTACCTGGGTCAGTACCACGCAAGTTCAAATTTACATGATGGTCGCGCCGGTGAATTCCCCTAAAAAAATTGGTGTAAACATTAGCCTAGATTTAAACCGTTTAGGATAGGAGAAAAAATATTATGAATCGTATTAATGGCAGTGCATTTGATGTGCGTTTTTTATATACCAAAATACATTTTGAAAACTTCACTTTAGATATTGAAGACAGTGGCACCGTTGCCATGGATAAGGGCTTGCCCAATGGTAATTTACCAGGAGAAAAAAAGGCCAGTGGTGAAGTGGAATTGGACATTGCAAATTTTCAACGCTTAGGAATTGCCGCTGCTGCTGCGGGTTCCTGGGATAAATTGCCCACCTTTCCTATTGATGCTTATGCAACGGGTGAAGGGGCAGCGGGTGCCGAAGGTATGCAGGTTCGCGCCCATGAATGCAAATTGCGTTTATCTAGCCTATTGAGCATTGATCCTAATGCCACAGATAAAAGCACGGTTAAAGTTCTTTATGATGTAACGGGCCGTGATTTTGTTTGGATTAACGGTGTGCCATACGCAGACAGTTCTGATTTTAGCTTTATTTAATTTGATTTAAGTGATTGCCAGAAATGGCAGTTTAATTTTTCATTTCATTTGGTTTAGGAATATACATAAATGAAAAAACTAGCATTAACAATTCGCACTGCCATTGAACGGGGCTTAACGCGGTTTTCTTTGCCTGGTGATGAAAACGCAGTGCGCTTATTACTGATGATCAGCGCCCATGAAAGTGGTGGTTTTACTTACTGCAAACAAAAAGGCGGGCCTGCCCTTGGTATCTTCCAAATGGAACCGGCCACGTTTGCATCTGTCATGGCTTATTTAGAACGCACTGGCAAGTTTCCTGATATTCATCGTAATACACCTGTTGAGCGGTTGGTGACGGATGTGGAGTTTGCAGCGGCTATGGCGCGGGTTTATTTGTGGTCGTTTCCAGAAGCCATTCCCGATGCAGATGATTTAGACGGCCTGGCCAAGTATGCCAAACAATATTGGAATACAGACTTGGGCGCCGCCACGGCAGAAAAATATAAATCTGATTTCATAACACACGTTTGGGGAAAAAATAATGTTGCTGCTTAAAACGCTTTTACTGGGTGGCCCTCGTATTGTCTTTAAATTGTTTGGGGATATTGGCTTAGCCTTTATGCGGCAAATTAAGTGGCAAGTGATAATTGAACGGCTGTTAACGCGAGTGATGGCTGGTTGTTTGAATTGGTTAGCCAGTCTTAGCACTAACCAAATCTACAAGGCCACTGTAATGGAGATTTTAAAAGACTTTCAAGATAGGGGCTTAGCTAAGGCGGTGGCGTATGAAGCGCGAAGAATTAAACGAGATAACAGCGGCGATTGAAGCCAGTGCCGCCAAAGGCGTTGGAAAGGCGCTTTTATCTTTGGGGGTTGATGTTGATAACCCTTTGGAAGTGCAAAAAGATTTGGCCTATGTTCGTAAACAAAGACACGCAAGTGAACAGGTAACAAAATTGGCCAGGCGTACCATTATCGCCCTGGTTATTGTGGGATCGCTCAGTATGTTCTGGGCGGGCTTTAAAGATGCAATTATTAAATAGGAAGTATTAACCATGGCAGCAACCGTTAAACCAGGCATTAAAAAAGTTAACCTGGAAGTGGGCGAAAGCACCTTTGAATTTCATGTGGGCATTAAGGCATTCAATGCTTTACAAAATGAAATGCTACCCAACAACAAAACCACGCCCAGTGAAAATTTCTTAATGGACACGGTGCAAGGTAAGGATGAAAAGAAGCAAGAGTTAATTGAATTGATTGATTCTGGTTATGCATTGGAATTGGCAAACCTGGTTTCTTCACAGTTCAAGCCTGACTTGAAAATTACCATAAAAAAATAGATCGGGCCTGTGCAGCTTTAAAAGAAAATCACATTAGCCAGCTTTATGTATTGGCTAATTTGTTTTTCAAAGACACAGACCCAAGTCCGCAAACATTGGGTGAAGCATCCTGGCTTTACCAGGACATTATGAAAACCTTTTCAACGGCTGTGCAAAACGGTGTAGCCAAAGCATTTAAAGGCAAAGAATGAGCACAAGCGCCCTAGAAAAATTAATGTTTACCGTTGGCATCACTGACATGGTGAAGCAACCGGCCATGAGCATTAATAAAACTATCTCAGGCATGAAACACAATGCCACCAGTGGCTTTGATGCCATACGCGGTGGCATGTTTGGTTTAGCCGGTGCGGGCATTGCTGTGAAAACCTTTATGCAACCTGTGTATGACGTTGAAGAGGCTTTGGGCGAAGTACGAAGCCTAGGGGTGATTGAAAGTGAATTAAAAACCCTAACCCGTGAGAGTTTAAAATTCTCAGTGGTGTATGGGGAAAGTGCCAGCGACTTTATAAAATCCAGCTATGACATTCAAAGCGCCATTGGTGGCCTAGCTAATGGCGAGTTAGCCGAATTTACCAACGCCTCTAATATCCTGGCAAAGGGCACCAAGGCTGATGCCGGAACCATCACCAATTACATGGGCACCATGTATGGAATTTTCAAAGACCAGGCTAATTCAATGGGGAAAGCTCAATGGGTTAAACAATTAACCGGCCAAACTGCTGAAGCGGTAAAAATGTTCAAGACCGATGGCCAACAAATGAGTGCGGCTTTTTCATCTATTGGGGCCAATGCGGCATCCAGTGGTGTGGCCATTAGTGAGCAAATGGCGGTGCTTGGTACGTTGCAAAGCACCATGAGTGGCAGTGAGGCTGGCACCAAATACAAAGCCTTCCTAGCGGGTGTGGTGGGCGCACAAGATAAGTTGGGTTTGAGTTTTACCGATAGTAATAATCGTTTATTACCCATGGTGGAGATACTAAACAAAATAAAAGGCCAGTATGGGGTATTGGATGAATTGGAAAAAGCCGACATTAAAAAAGCCTTTGGCAGTGGTGAAGCGTTAGACCTGGTTACTCAATTGATGGGTAAAACGGATGGCTTGGCAGATAGCATGGGCGCGCTGGGAAATATTAAGGGAATGAAGAATGCTGAAATTATGGCTAAAGCCATGGTTGATCCTTGGGAACAATTTCAATCTGTCACTGAAGCGGTGCGGATTGGTTTTGGTAAAGCCTTAATGCCCACCATAAATGCATTACTGCAAACCATGATTGGTGGCCTAACGGTTTTAACTGGCTGGACACAGGAATTCCCCCACATCACCAAGTGGGTTGGTTTAGCCGTGCTGGGTATTTTGGCAATGAGTGCGGTCACTGGCTTGTTTTCCATTGTATTAGGTCTAGGCAAGACAGCCATGGCTGCGTGGGGTGGTGGTATTTTAATTCTTAAAGCCATTATGTGGACAGTCATCACCGTTGTAAATATTTTCAGAACAGCCTGGTTCCTGCTTAGCGTTGCCATGATGTTAAACCCTGTTGGTGTGATTGTGTTCTTTGTAGTGGCGTTAATCGCGGCGGTGGCCTTGCTAACCGATTGGTGGGGTCAGCTTTATGAAATGTTTGCCGATACCACTTTTGGGGCGGCGGTTATTCAGTGGTTTTCAAATACCTGGGATATAGCCAAGGGGCTGTTTGCCTGGTTGGGTGAAGCCTGGACTAAAACCATGGCTCTGTTTTCTGGTGGTGACTTTGGAAGCGCTTTTAGTGATTGGTCTAGCACCATGCTAAGTGGATTTAAAAGTTTATTGAATTTCATATTTCCCTGGTGGGGCAAAGTCACTGAAATGTTTAGCGTTGATAATTTTGGTCAAGGCATCTTAGATTTTTTTGATGTATTTAAAAGTAAATTTGATGGGGTTAAAAACTTTTTTGGTATGGGTGAAGACGGTGCCGAGGTTTCAAGCGGTGCGCACAGTGCTTTGAATACCAGTTTGCCAGGCATAGTGCCCCAGAATTTAAGCAGCGCACCTAATTACAACTTGCCAGGCATGATGCCTGAAAATGTAAACGGTGCCCCTAATCTTGATTTTGACCAGAGAAAAAATACGGCCAGTGTTTCGGGTTTAGATTCCATGCGTTCACCTGTTGAAAATAAAGAGGGCCTGGCTAAGCAATTGGCCAAAGCCATGGGTGCTGGTGGCAATAGCTTTGGTGATGTTCATATTAACGCTGAAAACGGCATGAGCCCTGAAGCGTTAGAAGAATGGGGAATGATGCAAGGTGGCTAACCCAATTTATACAGATATTAAAATTACAGATGGTGATTTGTCCCTGGATGAATTTGGGCAACCTGTTTTTATTTTTGATCGTGATGTGATTGCCCAGGACTTGCGCCACGCTATTCAAGAAAGTGGTTTGTTAGAACTGCTTATTGGTGAGCGTAGCCAGTCGCAAAGGGCGTTGATATATAAAAAGATTCGCATCCTAGTTGAAAGTGATTTGCGCATTATTCCTGGTACGTGTGATGTGGAAGCCGTCACCATTGAAAAAGTATTCATTGGTGCTGAAACCGATTTTGGGCCAATTAGCTTGGGGGCCGTTTTATGAGTTTGGAAAATTTAACGCAAGATGAACAATATTTTGTTTCGTCTATGGAAAACGCAGGCATACCCACCACAGAGGCGGGGCTAAAAATTAAGTATGAGGAAATGGCCGAAACACAAGGTATTGCATTTCAAAATGATAATGAAAATGCCGCCTGGTGGCGCTGGTTAAAATCCATTGCTGTGTTGCCTGTGCTTTGGTTAGTCGAATACATGGCAAAAGGTGTCATGCCTAATTTGTTTGTTAAAACGGCCAAGGGGTTGTTTTTAGATTGGCTGGCATGGGCTTATGGGTTAGAGCGAAAAGCCGAAGCCCGCGCCAGTGGTTTAATAAAATTTAGCCGTGACAGTATTGGCACATCTTTAGCCATACTGGCTAATACCTGGATAAAAACCACCAGTATTAATGGCACTGTGTACCGAGTGAAGACCATTAAAGAATTTTCATTTGAAACAAATGATTTTGAATTGTTGGTGGAAGTAGAAGCGGAATTTGCAGGGGCGCAATTTAACCTGGCAGACAATTATTATATTTTATTAGAGGAGCCCATTGTAGGCGTTACGGCCGTAACAAATGAAAGTGATTGGCTCACCACGCCAGGGGCGGCAGAAGAATTAGACGATGATTTTAGGTTAAGAATACGCGGGCATTTTTCCACTGTGTCAGATCATCATGTTAATAGCGTTTACAAAAGCATAATTTCAAGCCAAACCGGTTTTACTTATGAACGTATTTTTATTGATCATACCTTGGCACCAAGAGGGCCTGGCAGTGCGGATGCTTATGTGCTTTTTGATGTGGGGCAACCGGCGCAAAGTTATTTAGACAGTGTGAACAGTTATATTCGTGATGAAGGAAACCACGGCCATGGTGATGACATTGAAGTAAAAGCCTTACCTAGTAGTGATCATGGTATTAATGCAGCTTTATGGGTGAATGCCAGTACCACAGAAATTGAACGGGCTACGTTATTAAGCGATGTTGAGCAAATGATACGGTGCGCTTTTAGAGAAAATACGGACTACCAGGTAACACAGGTTTTTCCCCATAGCCGGTTTTCAATGGGGCGTTTAATTAGTGAGATATTAAGAAAGTTTGATGGTCTGGCCTCTATTGAATTTAGTCAGGGGGATATTATCAGCGGCTTAGACTTGCCCAGTATTAAAACCCTAGCATTAACATTGAATGAGGTGGCGTGATGAACTTTGAAAAACTAAGCCTGGTATTTTGGTTGAACGCTGGAAATCTAAAGCAGTACGCCACATTTTTAAATACTTGGTATGAAACGGTAAAAGGCTGGTTAACGTTTCCTGCGAGTCAATTTGATATTGATACAGCACATATTGATTTGGTGAATTTGTACGCTTGGCAAAGGGACGTGGAGCGCTTTAATTCGGAACCAGAATGGCTTTACCGTAGCCGCGTAAAATACGCTTACCAAAACGCTAGAGATGCAGGAACGGTGGCAGGGTTCAAACGCATTTGGGAGCGTATGGGTTTGGGCACATTAGAAATACAAGAAAGAATTGCGGGGCGGGAATGGGATATTGTGGCGCTAAAAATTACCGATGGGATAATTTCAGATAACCCAGAATTACTAGACATTATCATTGAAAAATATGGCCGTACTTGTCGCCGGTATGAGTGGACAAGTGAGCTATCTGTAAAAGTTAATATTCGTTGTGCGACTCAAGGCAACACGCATTCAAATCATATAGCCAGTTTAATTAATTAAGGGGATACCATGGCCGCCATTACATTTGCAGGTGAAAATTTAATTGCCAGTTTACAAAGCCAGGGAAAGACCTTGGTAATAGATAAACTTATTTTGGCAAATATTTCTGGGCTAGATGCTAGTGCCAGTGTTGACCGTTCTCAGGGATTGCCCAGCGCCGAAAACATTGTTAGCCAGGAAGACATTACCCAGGCCGGTGTGGTTGAAAGTAAGACCATTGTTTATTCACAGGTGTTAGGAAGTGACCTGGGTACTTGGTCATTTAATTGGCTTGGATTATATTGTTCTGAACATGACACAGTGCTGGCCGTGGCGTATGAATCTTTGCAGGAAAAGCGGGCTACAGTAGGTGAAGTGATTGGCAATGTCATTACCAAAAATTTTGGTGTTGAGTTTAACGGTGCCACGAGTTTAACCGGCATCAATATAAGTGCCGAAAGTTGGCAAACTGATTTTACCGCTCGCCTAGTGGACATGGATGAAATACAACGCGAAGCTATGAGCCTAGTGTATGGCGATATGACCACATTAAATTCTAGTTTTAATGTGTTCTATACCGCTGGCAAATACTTTGTGACCAAAGGCAAGGGCATTGTTAATGGCTTGTTAGTGGAACTAGAAGAGGATTTGGAAATAACCCCAACGTATTTTCCTTGTTATGTGCATGTGGATGTGTGGCAAGAAAAATCCATGGCTGGCATTTCCAATAAAGTAAATTTTGTATTGTTGCCAGCACAAGACCAGGCAAATTATATAAATGGCCCCACTCAAGTTTATAGATCGTTTTATGTTGATATTTTATCGGCGGGTGTTGTGGGTGTTCAGCAGCAAACCCAGACCACTTCATTTGAACTTTATCACCAGGGCAATATGCCCGAAGGCAGTACCTTAAAGAAAGGCATTGTAAAGTTTGCTGATGATGCGGCGAGTACCAGTGAAACTGAAGCGATTAATGCAAAGATATTTTCTGAACATAGTCATGAAAATAGATCGTTAAGGTACGAGCGAATTTTTAACAGCATTAATCCAATTTATGAAATTAATTTTAACAATATTTCTAATATGCCTGATATGTGTTTGATGCAGATAGGATGGGTTCAATTTAATTCAACTATTACCACGTATTCGACGTTTGTTTATAGAAAGATGTCTGGTGAATATCTTAGTGAATGTTTATGGACTGGCCACCAAGCTACGGTGGCGCTAGATATAAACAGTGGAAATGTTATGAAACTTTATCGTCACACCGACGCTGGCGGTGATCCGTTAAAAATTAGATATCTTGACATAATTAAAACATAAATGGATTTTGATATGTGGCAGAGCAAAACATTCACTTTAAAACCCAGTTGGTTTGAAACGGGATTTATTGACGAACTAGACACGGCACTAAATGCCGGTTTAATTCCTGGCAATATATCTGTGCCGGTTGAAGTAGCTACCAGTGCGGCAAGTGATATGAGCCGCCGTGATGATTTAACCCCTTTGCAAAACAATGTTGAAGCTATTGCCATAACGCCTTGGCTACAAGGGGCATTTAATGGCAGTAAACAGGATATGAATTTTTGGCTTAGCCCAGTGGATGCCCAAAACAATTTGGCTAAACAGCTTGAATTGATTGCTTGGGATTCTTGCCTGGTGTTGATGGTGTTAGCAGACAATGTAAATGGTCTTGCCAGTAAGCTTGATAGCCTGGTGGCTGTGTTTCCCCATGCTTCACTCAGTAAGGCACAAAGACACGCTAAAGCCTTAGCCAATCATGAAACCCAAAAACTATTTGTTCCTGGCGTTAAATATGACGATAGGCAAAACGCCACCATTGAAAAATTGGGGGCGTTTTCTTCTTTAATCAGTGCCAAACAAAATGTATCTATTAGTGAGGCAATAGCCAGTGACCAGGACGCCGCCACCACGCTGCAAGATTTCAAAATAAAACGATTAGCGCGTTTAGCTGAAGTTAAAAATCAGCTGGGGCAATTGGCTAGTCAAAATGGAGCGGTGGAAAATACGTTGTATTTGTCTGGTGGCGATTTGGCGAAACAATTTGAAAGTATCAATGCCCCCAATGAAAGTGCGCCACTTTGTTGTTTATTGGCCCTTGGGGGCAGTGCCAGCGACTTAGCACCATTGCTTGAGGTATTCGGATTATGATTTTAGAAAGTAATGATGAATCATTTGCTTTAAAACTATTTGATTTACGGGTGAGTTTTAAATTGTCCCTTAAAAATAAAGAGGTGGGCAGCAACACCAGTTCAAGCGATACGTTGAACCAGGGTACAAAGCCCAAAGTGTTAACGGTGGCCGGTTCCCTTGTGTTTACTGAAGAAGAGCATTTAAGTAATTTAATAAAACTGGCTGAAGCAGTGAAGGAAGATGGCAGCCGCCAAGAATATACAATTGAAGATCAAACCGCCAATGTGGGTGACGTTCGCCAGGTAACATTTCATCAAGATTTTAGTGTTAATAAAATGCCAAAGTATGAAGCCTGGCAGATAAGCTTTTCTTTGTTGCAGTTCAATAGCGTGGCGGAACAAAAAGAGCAACGGGCCGCGCCTAAAGTTGAGCCAGTGGCCGATGCCGTAACGGGGCAAGTGGTAACGGCCCCTGCTGAAGAAACAAGGGGTGAAGAAAGCCAGGAAGAAGACAAAGGCTTTATATGGGGCGTACTAAAAAAGCTTGATGATGCGTTGGCCCCCTAATGAGAATAATTAAACAATTAAAGATTGCAGGCAAAGAACAAACATTGGTTAAGGACTTTATTCGTTTGGAAATGCAAACCCCTGGCCGTTGCGTGTTAACGGTTAAAAGTGATGTGTTGCCAATACAAAATGAACTGATTGAAATTAATGCAAGCTTAGGAGTGGGGGAATTAAGGCGAGTTTTTCTAGGGTACATTGATAAGCTCACCATAATTCAAAACGGTTTATATAAAATTGTAGGCCGTGAATTATCGGCCACGTTAAACAGCCGTGTGGCATTGAACTTGCGCCATGTGACGCCAGCAAAAGTGTTGGAAGAAATAAGCCGCTTAACAAAACACGAATTTGTATTGCCAGATAGTGAATGGACAAATAAAACCCTGCCAAGATTTCAACACGTTGGTGGCGGTTATGGTGCTTTGGATTATTTATTAAATGCCTGCCAGGTAGTAAAAGGATTTTGGCACCAACAAGCCAATGGCCAAATTTATGTGGGTGAATGTGAAAAGTCTGTGCCTGGTCAAAAGCTGATTTCAATTGATGCCAGATCATTTAAAGACATGAGCACACAGGGTGGCACGTTGCCACTGGTTCCCAGGTTGCGCCCTGGTGTTCAAATTAATACGGCAGGCCAGATTTACTTTATAAACAGTATTGAAGTGGTGGAAGAAACTATGCGCTTAAATTGGTTAGTCAATCCCTGGGAAACAAACATTAGGGCCATTCAATGAATCAAACTTTAAGAAAACAAATAACCCGTGAATTTCCAGAACTGGCCGCCGGTTATCATTTGCCTGTTATGGCTGAAGTATTGGCGGTTTCAGATGCGCCAAAGCAAGGTGGGGTAAATGATAGTTACCGGCCACGCCTAGCGGTGAATGTGGTTTTATTGAATAGCCAATTTAAAAGCACGGACATTTTTTTAGATGCCGTGCCCATGCCCATTATGGGTGGTGGGAATGAGCGTGGTTTTTTTGCCATGCCGAAAAAAGGAACCTTGGTGGAAGTGGCCTGGTTTTATGGCTCACCTGAACGGCCCTTTGTGCGTTCTGTTATGGGAGATCGTCAAGCGTTACCCTGGACAGATGAACACACCATGGCTTGGCAACAGGACGAAAGCGTAAAACAAACCGTAGACAATAGCGGTAACTGGAAGCGAGAAACACACGCTGACATTACAGACAAAAGCCAAACCCATTTCATTGAAACACAAAACAAAATTGAAATACTGGGTGAAGAAATCAAGCGAGTGTTGCAACATTCAATTGAAGACATAGACGGTAAAAAACAAATTGAAGCCAGCGCCATACAAATGTTATCAGCCAGTGTGGCCAATTACTTAGCCCTGGGAAGTGTGAACACTTCAGCAGGTGAGCATATCACCAGGAGTGCGGCTATCAATATTATTGATAAAGCTTTGGGTGATTACGAAAGCAGTGCTAAGAACATTAAGCAAACCGCCACAGATAATATTGAAGACAGTGCCAAGAATATTAAACAAACGGCTACGGGTGATTTTGAGATGAAGGCAAAGAAAATTCACCTGGGAACCACAACAGATAACTTTTTGAAATTGGTATCTGATTTTATGGCGGCGGTTAAAGATGGGTTCACGGCGGCTAGTGTTTTAGCTGTGACTTGTGGAAAGCCTGGTGATCCTAGTGTGGGGGTTGTAAATGCCGCTGCCTTTACGGGGGCGGCTACGGCAATCTCAGCAGTAAAAACTAAAGTGAACTCAATGACAAAATAAAGATCATGATTTTGTATTACGTATGACTCTTAAAATAAGTAGGCTTAATTGAAATATTTTCTTAGGCTTATCAAGTCTAATGTGAATTTACGAAAATCAATATAATTCTTAATCTCTTCTATACAAGTTTCGCGCAAAAGCCTAGGTTGGCTCTGTGAATTAAAGGTTGTCAAATTCATGAATAATATTTTTTTAAATAAATGTTAATGGCTATCTTTAATGGTCATTGGGCAAAAAAGGAAATTCGAAATGTTGAAAAAAGTATTATCCCTTGTATCGCTGGCCGCCCTGTCTTGCCAGGTGAGTGCTACTACAGTATCGGTTCCTGTTACATCACATGGCTGCGATTTATCAGTAGGAACAAGTTGCTATTTAAAATTAGCAGCACCATTGTCAGCGGCACAGAATGCAGCTGGCTGCCTTGGTTATGACTTTATTCGGTGGGATTCAACCTCTGCGGGTACATCTAGCTTAATGGATACACTTTCTATACTTCAATCAGAAGGAAAATCGGTTACGGTTGGTTTAAGCGATACGGAATGTTTTTTCGGTGCACCTCAAGCTGTTTGGTGGCGAAATGATAATACCTAATTGTAGTATTTATATGCGGTTTACCTAATCCGTTTCTATCTAATGACTTTCAAGTTATTAGATAGAGTTATTTATTTTAATTTGTTAAATGGAACATGATGGTAGTAGGGAGGAGAGAACTAACTCTTCTTGGCAATACTTTTGAATAGGGCTTTCAAAATCCAGCAGTTGTTCCATTAGATATTTATCTGTTAGTTCTGTAATTTCACTTGCAGTACTTAATTCGTTGAACTCAACTCTATGCTTAAACAAAGTCATAGCCTGAACTTCCTTATCCCATTGTGCATGACGCATTTGTAAATCCATTTCGGTAAAAGACCACCACGCCATTAAGTAGCTACCTACAATAAACCCCATAGAGTAACGAGCTAGTGCACTTAGCTTTGTCTTCATACTCATATCAATTCCTTTTGCTTTGCAGTCCATAAATTTAACCCAAGCCTTGAGTGTAAATTACCTAGATAAGGTCAATCAATAACATATATCGGAACCGGACAGCCTTGTAGGCCAGTATTCATGCAGAAAAGAAACAACCCTGGAAAAAACAACTCCTCCTCCCCCTGTCCATGCCTTTCTTGATGCTTTTTTGTGCATGTTTTGAATAGTGCAATATAGAGCCCTAGAGCCCGTGTTATGTGGGATTGGGACTAGCATAGGGAATTGCACGAAATGCAGCCCTAAAACGCGTGTGTGCAAGCTCGATAGGCTCGAAAGGGTTGTGGCGGCGAGAATCAATAGGGTTACAGCTGATTTTAGCCAATTCACACCTAGCCGGTAAAAGGTAGGAATCGTTTTTAAAGAATCAATCTAAAGCCTTATAGAATCAATGTTTCAAGCGTGTTTGAGGTTATTGCACAATGCACGGTTTTTTAGAAACGGCTTGATACCTGTATATAAATACAGTAGTTTTCAAATCGCATGATGGATGAAGAGCAAAAGGAGTACTATGTTGTGCAACATGAAACCCAAAATACATTGAACCCTGTGAAGGGTATGTCTCCATTTGAAGCGGGTGAAACTGCGGAAAGCTTATTAAGTTTGATGCAGGCTTACATTGCTTCGGATGGAGGGGATAGTATTTCGGAGATGGAGAAGTTGGGGGTGGTGAATTTAATTGATTACATCAATTGTTTACTGCGACATTCAAAAACTCTTAATTAAATCTTGGCCGCTTTTTAGCGGCCTTTTTATTGAATCTGCAATAAATCACCGTCAAATTAGTTACTTTTACCATTTCAAAAACGAGCCAAAAAACTGGCTGAATTAAGCGATTTCCGCACATATTCACACTCAATGTGTGTAACGGATGTGTAATTTTGGGGTCTATAAGGGGTATGTGTAATCGATGTGTAACTAGGTTTTGGGTTCTTTGAAGTCGCTGCAGGCCCCATAAAACCTAGGTTTTGATGGTCTCCCCACCAGGACTCGAACCTGGAGCAGCCGCTTAGGAGGCGGCAGTTTTATCCGGTTAAACTATGGAGAGATGGCCGCATCATACCTAAAAAATTCAATAAAGTCATGAACTTGCACTTGTTGCATGGGTCTTAGCTCGCTAAGGTTAAGCAAGTTACGGGCAATGTCCCATATTCAATGTGAGTTCTGATTTATGCTCGATACCAAACCGCTATTAATTGCCCGCGAATTTCCCCCGTTAAAACGTGCTGATTTACAGGTATTGCAGGTTAATTTGGGCTATTTATGCAACTTATCTTGCACTCATTGCCACGTTAATGCAGGCCCGAAACGTACCGAGTTAATGGATAAAGCCACCGTAGACATGGTGCTTGAAGTGATTAGGTGCCGAAATGTAAAAACGTTGGATTTAACCGGTGGCGCCCCTGAAATGAATCCGCATTTTCGGTATTTGGTAAGCGCCGCGCGAAAATTAGGAGTAGAAGTGATTGATCGCTGTAATCTTACTATTCTAAACGAGCCTGATTTTGAAGATTTAGCGCAATTTTTAGCCAATGAAAAGGTCACCGTGGCGGCCTCATTACCTTGTTACACTCAGGATAATGTTGATAAGCAGCGTGGCAAGGGCGTGTTTGACGGCAGTATTGAAGGTTTGTTTAAACTCAATAAGTTAGGGTATGGAAAGCCAGGCACTGAGCTTAGTTTGGATCTCGTATATAACCCAGGTGGTGCGTCGTTGCCGCCGGCCCAAGCCTCGTTACAGCAAGATTATAAAAAGCGTTTAATGGATGATTGGGGCATAGAGTTTAATGAGCTGCATACCATTACCAATATGCCTATCTCACGTTTTGGCAGTATGCTTATTTCCAAAGGTGAGTTCCATGATTACATGCAGCTATTGATTGATAATTACCAGTCTCAGAATTTAAAAACCGTCATGTGTCGTACCACCGTCAGTGTGGATTATTTAGGCAATCTTTATGATTGTGATTTTAATCAAATGTTAGAGATGCACATTGAAAAAGACCAACAACCTCGCCATATTGCAGATTTGCTTGAATCTGATTTAAAAGGTGATGATATTGTGGTGGCGGGTCATTGTTTTGGTTGTACCGCAGGGCAGGGCAGTTCTTGTGGTGGCGCATTATAATTGTAGCTACAAGTTTGTTAAATTTTAGAAATAGGTGGCAATTAAATGGGTGCGTTTAATATCTCAATCATTGTGCCTATTTACAATGAAGCGGCGCAAGTAGATCGCTTAGCCAATCGTTTACGCTTATTAAAAGACGACTGGGTAAAAGAGATTATTGTTGTTGATGGTGGCAGCACCGATGGTTGTACAGAACTACTAAAAAAAGAATTTACAGTCTTGCAAGGGCCAAAAGGCCGTGCGGCTCAAATGAATTTTGGGGCTCAGCAGGCGAGTGGAAGTTGGTTGTTGTTTTTACATGCCGACACCCATTTAGACAGCCACCATATTAAGCACGCCATGGGAGAAGGGGCGTTGTATCAGTGGGGGCGTTTTAATGTACGCCTAAGCGGTCAGCACCTTATGTTTCGAGTGATAGAGTGGTTTATTAACTGGCGCTCTCGTATTACCAGTGTGGCCACGGGTGATCAGTGTTTGTTTATTCGTAAGAAATTATTTAGTGAAATAAGTGGTTTTGCCAATATTCCATTAATGGAAGATGTTGAAATATGTAAGCGTATGCGAAAACGTCATAAGCCTAAAAACATCTTAACGCCTGTAACTACCTCTAGTCGCAGGTGGCACCAAGGGGGCATTTTTAAAACTGTTTTTCTCATGTGGAAGATTCGTTTTTTATATTGGCGAGGCGTTTCCCCTGAAAAATTATTGGTTTTATATAAAAGCAACTAAATTACTATATATTGTGAGTTTGGTGCTTAATCATTCTGCTGGATAAAAAATAAGCGTTATGAAATTAGATTGCATTGTTATTCAGTTTGCTAAATTCCCTCGTGTTGGCGGCGTTAAAACTCGTTTAAAACCCCTTTTAGGCGATGACGGTTGTTATCAGTTACATCAACAGCTTGTTAAGCGCGTAAATGAAAACCTATCTGAAAGTGATTTTTTTAATGTGTTAGCGGTTGATCAACTGGGTGATCAACCGCTCATTAATGAGTTGGCCAAATCAAGCTGTTTATTATTACAAGAGGGTGAAGACCTTGGTGAACGCATGAAAAACGCCATGCACTGGGGGTTAAAACGGGCTGAAAAAGTCATTATTGTTGGCAGTGATTGCCCGCTTATCAATACATCCCATTTGAATTTGGTAGCAGAAAAGTTAAATGATAATAGCCAT
>OJDR01000088.1_pt1 | contig 39631 bp, 36 predicted proteins | sample 1593081 | NCBI WGS metagenome assembly OJDR01 (sample SAMN05416873, study PRJEB24817) | seawater metagenome | isolation source: Sea water | place: Canada:Atlantic | collected 2013-11
AGGATCCTTTAAAATTATTTACCAAAGAGAGATAATATTTATGAAAAAACTTACTTTAGCTGTTGCCGCTACTGTTATGATGGCTTCACCTGTATTCGCTGGCGACGCAGCTGCCGGTAAAGCAAAAACTGCTATGTGTGCAGCGTGTCACGGTGCTGCTGGTATTTCTGCGGTTCCTATGTATCCGAACCTTGCTGGTCAAAAAGAAGCTTACTTAGCAAAACAATTAAAAGATTTTAAATCGGGTAACCGTAAAGATCCAGTAATGGCGCCAATGGCTATGGCATTATCTGATGAAGATGTTGCTAACATTGCTGCTTACTACGCAAGTCTTAAGTAACACTAAATTGTTCAGAGTACAGCGGCACGTTCCCACAGCTATGTGGTAGTGATATCTCGTACTTTCTGCATATAAAAAAGCGCTTTTAAGCGCTTTTTTTGTTTTTAATCACTTGGGTTTATCTCTGTAATTAGCAATAACCCTCTGGCTTACCTTGAAAAATCGTCACTCTTTGTGCGTAACAGCTCATTGAGCAACCAAACATTAAACGGAACACATCGATGACTAACTTTGGCAAGTGCACACTGCTATCAGGTGAAAAATCAACAGTCCCTAGTCTTGATGCTGCTTAATCAAAGATAAAAACGGCTCTCCATAACGAGCAAGCTTAGTATCACCGATACCACTGATATTTAACATTTGTCTTGATGTTAACGGTTTTACCCGGGCAAGTTCTGCTAAAGTTGCGTCATTAAAGACAATAAATGGTGCTATATCTTCAAGCCTAGCAATTTCTTTACGTAGTGATCTCAGTTTAGAAAATAATGCTCTATCATAAACTTTCTCACGCTTATTACGTTGCCAGTAGCTCGCTTTTTGTAAGCGAGGCGCCGCCAACATCAACGGTTCCTGACCCTTTAAAACTCCGCCAGCTGCCTGTGTTAGGCATAAGTTAGACTGGGCAGCGATATCTTGCTGTAAATAACCTAAATGGATCAGTTGCCGAACAATCGAAAACCAATACCCTGGCGTTTTATCTTTACCAATGCCAAATGTTGAGACTTTATCATGACCAAGTTGGATAATTTTTTCGTTCAGTTCGGCTCGTAATATTGCAACGACATGCTCTACATCACCATTTTCTTGAATGCGATAAACACACGACAAGACTTTTTGCGCTGCTTGAGTCGCATCAAATTGACTGGGTGGATCCAAGCAAATATCACAGTTACCACAACCTTGCTTGGTAAATTCTGCAAAGTAATTTAGCACTACTCTGCGTCGGCAGGTTTGTGCATCAACAAATCCTCTCATCGCCTGAAAACGTTGTAATTCAACATTTACTCTTTGCTCATTTTCTCCTTCGGCAATACGCTTACTAATCCGTTCTACGTCTTTTTCATCATAAAGAAAAAGTGCCTCTGCAGGTAAACCATCACGTCCGGCTCGTCCTATTTCTTGATAATATGACTCTAATGTTCTGGGTGGCTCATAATGGATGACAAAGCGCACATTAGATTTATTAATACCAAGCCCAAAAGCAACGGTTGCAACGACAATTTGTATGTCATCCTTGGCAAATTTATCTTGAATAATATTGCGAATTTCAGACTCTAATCCCGCGTGATAAGCGGAACAATTTATGCCAGCTTCCGCTAAACGTTTAGCTAATTTTTCTACCTGCCAGCGACTATTACAATAGATAATGCCACATTCATCCTTGCGTTTTTTAATATAACCAATAGCCTGCTGCTCTCCTTGATACTTCTCTGCTAAGGTAAAACGAATATTGGGCCGATCAAAGCTATCAAGGTGAATATAAGGGTCATGTAACGCTAACTGCTGCAATATATCACGGCGTGTTGTGACATCTGCCGTTGCTGTTAGCGCCATAACAGGTACGTGTGGGAAGTTTTGCTTAAGCATATGTAATTGAGTATATGCTGGGCGAAAGTCATGCCCCCATTGCGATATACAGTGTGCTTCATCAATGGCAAAAAGGCTGACATTAAGTTGCGATAAACCCTGAATAAAATAATAATTTTTCAAACGCTCAGGCGCAACATAAAGTAACTTTATCTCGCCTTGACCTAAGCGACGAAAAATTTCATTAATAGTTTCAGCATCTAGTGATGAATTAACATAAGCGGCTGAAATACCTTCCCTTACTAAACCATCAACCTGATCTTTCATTAAGGCAATCAAAGGAGAAACGACAATTGTCACGCCAGGCATTAAGGTTGCAGGCAACTGATAGCACATTGATTTTCCGCCACCTGTGGGCATCAGTACTAAACTATCTCTGCCTTGAAGTGCATGATTAATAATTTCTTCTTGGCCGGGACGAAACGCCTGATAACCAAAGTGGTGTTTAAGTGCTTCAGCTAATTTAGTCGGGGAAATGGCTTGCAACAGACAATCTTCGTTGGATGAAATCAGCAGGCATTTTAGCGCAGTAACAGCTTTGTGCAGAGAATTATTTTCAATATCAGGGGAATTATTGTTATTCTTTTATCTCATCGGACCAAAAGGAAAGCTTATGACACGCGAAGAGTCATTTATGCAGATCGCACAATATTGGAATCAAGCGATGCCATTTAACAAACTATTGGGCTTAGAAATTACGCAATTTAATAGCCAAGAATCAGCGGTGAGCATTGCTTGGCACGACAAGCTTATAGGTAATCCGGAACAGAAAATACTCCACGGTGGAGTTACGGCAGCTGCCCTTGATCTTGCTGGTGGCGTGGTTGCTGCGGCTAATATTCTCACTCAACTCCCTGATTTATCACCCGATATAATTGCACAAAGTTTGGGCCGTTTAAGCACTATTGATTTACGTACCGATTTTTTAAGACCTGGACGTGGGGAAAAATTCGTCGCAACAGCTAAAATTATCCGCAGCGGTAACAAAGTAGCAGTCGCTAGAATGGAAATGCATAACGAAAAAGGTGATCATATTGCTTTTGGTACCGGTACTTATATGGTTGGATAAAATCAAGCCTATTATTCTTAATATCTAAATGGGTTGTTGCAATAATTAATGTTATTATCGTGCTCTCTACGCCACCTTAATGATCAAGTTTTCTCCATGTCAACAGCTCAAAAAACAGCCCTGCGCGGCGGTATTATCAGCGCTATTAGTGCCTATGCAATGTGGGGCGTTGCGCCACTGTATTTTAAACTCATCGACCATATTAATGCTGACGAAATACTTGTACACCGCGTTGTTTGGTCAACGGTATTGTTAATGTTAGTGGTACTGCTCACCAAGCGGTGGCGTTATTTTGTTGAGACCATTACCCAGCCAAAAGTCGTATTACGGCTAACCATTTCTGCAACCTTTTTAGCGGTAAATTGGTTTATGTTCATTTGGGCGGTAAACAATGATCATCTACTGGATGCTAGTTTAGGCTATTATATTAACCCACTTTTTAGTGTTGCCTTAGGGGTCATATTTTTAGGCGAGCGCTTGCGTCCGTGGCAGATATTTGCTGTCGGGTTAGCATTTATTGGCGTCATCATTCAGCTTTTTATGCTTGGATCGCTACCCATGGTGTCATTGGCATTAGCCGCCACTTTCGGCATTTACGGCTTGTTACGTAAACAAATGCCTTTAGACTCATTTGTTGGCTTACTGATAGAGTCACTTATGATGCTACCCATTGCCTTGATTTATTGGCTAGTATTTTTAAAAACTAGCACATCTAATATGCTAGACAACGAGTTATCGTTAAATATACTGTTAATTTGTGCCGGCATCGTGACAACGGCGCCTTTACTGTGCTTTACCGCTGCAACAAAACGTATGACATTGTCGGCGCTGGGTTTCTTTCAATATATTGGCCCAAGCATCATGTTTATCCTTGCGACTTTTTATTATCAAGAGCCATTATATTTTGCAAAATTGATTACTTTTGGCTGTATTTGGACCGCATTAGCCATATTTAGTTTTGATTCAATAAAAGCCAGAAAGCGGGCTAAAAAGGTTATAGTAACCTAAGCTCTGTTATCTACGTGATGTCTTTGCTATCAAAGCCAAATAGCGGTGTTCAGAGCTATATCAAGTAGTCTATATTTCGAAGGATATTGTCTCCATTAACTATGGAAAATGGAGACACTTGAGGCAGGTAATAAACAGTCTTTGCTTGGGATAAACTTTAATCACTCAGTAAGCTATTTTCTGCGCAACTATGCGCTCATTTATAAAGACCTGTTGACGTTACGTGAGGTGAATTATGATTCTTCTAGCGCGCCAACAATACTGATCTGATTTCGACCATTTTCTTTCGCGTAATATAATGCGCCATCCGCTAAACTCATTTGTTTTGCGAGTGTTTCATGGCTATTATAAATCATCCCCAAACTAACCGAAAAGTTAATCTGCTGTTGTTCAAATGAAATTTGAGCAACTGAAATTGAACGACGAAAATCATCGAAGCGATTATATAGCTGATCTTCATCTAAGCCGGAAATTAACACCGCAAACTCTTCACCACCAAGTCTCGAAATCAAGCCATTACCAAAATGTTTACGCAAATACAGCGAAAATACTTTTAGCATGTGATCACCGGCGTCATGACCATAATTATCATTAACTTTCTTAAAATAATCTATATCTAATATGGCAAGTGCGTAAGGAGTTTTTTCATTGATATTTTCGGCAACAGCTATTTCTGCATCGCGAATAAAAGCACGTCGATTGGGTAAATCAGTTAAATAATCAGTATTCGCGGCTTTTTGAATTTGTTCAATATTACTTAAGTTTTCAATATTCTGGGTGATTCGACAATAAAATTCTTCTGGGCAGAAAGGTTTTCTTAAAAAGTCGTCAGCGCCATTTTTAATAAAGCGTGCTGAATGCACACCGTTATTAGCTCCTGAAATGCCAATAATAGTCAATTGGTCACGGCTATATGTCTTACGAATTTCGTTAGTTAATTCAATGCCATCCATCACTGGCATTTCAAGATCGGTAATCACCATTTTTATATCACTGTGCTGCTGTAATACCTCTAAAGCCAATTGACCATTTTCAGCGACATAGACATTAAAATTACGACGTTTTAGTAGTTCAACCACATGATTTCTTGCTGACAAGGAGTCGTCAACAACCAAAACTCCCGTACCTTGGTTGCTCTGTTGTCCATGTAAAATACGTTTTAGATATAAAAATGCTTGGCTATTTTCTTTCGGAATATAGTCAATTACTGGCTGGGATAATATTTTTTGTCGTGTGGTTTCATCCATTTTTCCCGTCATCACTATGCTCGGAATACCATGAGATAAAACACAGCTAATGGCTTCGCCATCATTGGCATCGGGTAGAGCGTAATCAATTGTCGCAGCAAAAAATTTATTTTCTCCGCCTTGCAACAAAGCCTCAACTTCCGCCAAACTCGTTGCAACTGTTACCTGGTAGTTCAGTGCCTCACCAATTTGTTTAATTACACGCGCTATTGGGCGGCTATCTTCAACAACAAGCAATTTTTTTGACATGAAAGTATCCTATTTTTCGATAAATCGTTACAGTGTTTCTAAATTAGCATAGGCAACAACTAGCCACTTACAACCAACATCGGCAAAATTAACTTGAATACGGCTTTGTGGACCACTACCTTCATAGTTTAAAACAACGCCATCACCAAACTTTTTGTGCCGTACATTTTGACCTAATTTAAAGCCTGAATTGCCAAAGGTTTCTAAGGTCAAAGTTGAAGAAAAGCGACCTTTTGTTTTTGGTCTACTAACCTGACTTTGCATACGAATTTCTTCAACACATTCATCAGGCAATTCCCTTAAAAATCGGCTAGCCTTATGGTGTTTTTCTTGTCCATACAAACGACGACTTTCAGCATGACATAAGTATAGCTTTTGCATAGCGCGAGTCATACCAACATAACATAGACGACGCTCTTCCTCTAGCCGGCTGATATCTTCAACCGATTGCTGCGAAGGAAACATTCCCTCCTCTAAACCAGCAATAAATACCAACGGAAATTCAAGACCTTTAGCCGAATGCATAGTCATTAACTGCACGGCTGTTTCGTAATCGTCAGCCTGTGACTCACCAGATTCTAGCGCTGCATGGGTTAAAAATGCGGTCAGTTCACTTTGTTCTTCTTCAAGTTCAGGGTCAACTTCAAAGGTTTGACAGGCGGTTACGAGCTCATTTAAGTTTTCAATACGGGCTTCGGCACGCTCGCCTTTTTCCGCTTGATACATAGCTTTCAAGCCTGAATGTTGAATAACATAGTTTGCTTGTTGATCCAGATTCAGGTTGTTTGAGTCATCTTCGAGTTGATCAATGGTATGAATAAATTGTTGAATAACTTTCGCACTACGACCTTTAAGTTCTTCATTTTTCGTCATATGTTGGCATGCTTGCCACAAAGTGCACTCTAAGCTTCTAGCGGCATCACGTACTAAACTGAGTGTTTGATTACCAATACCACGTGCTGGCGTATTAATAATACGCTCAAATGCCGCATCATCGTCACGATTGTTTAATAGACGCAAATAAGCCAGGGCATCTTTGATTTCTTGACGTTCAAAGAATCGTAAACCACCATAAATGCGATAAGGCAGTTTCGCTTGAATAAGCGCTTCTTCCATTAAACGTGATTGTGCGTTACTACGATATAGAATGGCAACATCATCGAGTGAACCATCCTTTTTTTGCCAGTCAGCAATGCGGCTGGCAATAAAGCGAGCCTCATCTATTTCATTAAACGCAGTATATATAGAGATTTTTTCGCCTGCATCGTCTTCGGTCCATAAATCTTTGCCTAAACGGTTATTATTATTACCAATAAGCTGATTCGCGGCATTTAGAATGTTAGCCGTAGAGCGATAGTTTTGCTCAAGCTTGATGGTTTTTGCCGCGTCAAAGTCTTGCAAAAAGCGTTGGATATTTTCAATTTTTGCACCACGCCAGCCATAGATTGATTGGTCATCATCACCAACAATCATCACATTACCGCTTTTTTTACCGAGTAAATTTAACCAGGCATACTGAATAGCGTTGGTATCTTGAAACTCATCCACTAAAACATGCGAAAAGCGCTGTTGATAGTGCTGCAATAATTCAGGGTTATTTAACCAAAGCTCATGAGCTCGAAGCAATAACTCCGCAAAATCAACTAAACCCGCTCGGTCACAGGTATCTTGATATACCCGATAAACTTTAACAAAGGTTTCTTCGGTGATATCGAATTGGGTATCGATATGTTGCGGACGTAATCCTTCATCTTTCTTACCATTGATGTACCAAAGGAATTGTTTCGCTGGCCAGCGTTTCTCATCAAGTTCGAGCGAGCGAACAATACGCTTAACCATACGAAGTTGATCATCTGAATCAAGTACCTGAAAGCTTTGTGGTAATTTTGCTTCTTGAAAGTGCATACGCAGTAAACGATGCGCCAAGCCATGAAAAGTACCAACCCACATGCCATGCACATTACCATCAACCGTTTGCTCAACCCGCGCGCGCATTTCTGCTGCCGCCTTATTGGTAAAGGTTACCGCTAAAATACTGTGTGGAGATGCATGCTCAACTTTCATTAACCAAGCAATTCGCTGTACTAAAACCCTTGTTTTACCACTGCCCGCGCCGGCAAGCACCAACATATTTTGTAGTGGCGCAGCAACAACATCTCGTTGTTTATCGTTCAACGAATCAAGTAATTCAGAAACATCCATAGAAAAGCAAATTCATAACAGAAATATGTTGATAGCATAGCAAATTCAGCACTATTTTGATAACGCTATCCTGAATTATATCAAGCAGATATTCACTATGTACTTATCATCTATGTTTCATTAAAAAAATAAAAAATAATAATTTACGTCAATATATTCGTGAGTTGCTCTATATTTTCAAGTTCAAGGGTAGGTAAAAGTTTCAGGGGTTTACCCACTTGGTATTGATTTAACCAAGCAGATTGACAGCCAGCATCTATAGCACCATAAACATCATTGCTCCCGCAATCCCCGACGTGCAGTAGCTGAACAGGGGTAATTTGCAGTGCTAGGCAGGTTTTATCAAACATATCGGGAGCTGGCTTTAAATTATGCTCAATGGAGGCATGAAAGTGATGACTAAAGTAGGGTGCGATACCTATTCTATCGGTATCAACATTGCCATTAGTGATAGCAACTAACGGCCTTTTACTTTTAAGATAACTCAGAAAATCATGAGTATGTTGCGGCAAGGTAAAATTGCTACGTTGCTCGATAAAGTAGCACAGCGCCAGGTCAGCGAATGACTGAGCGTCTTTGCGGTTCATGCCAAGTGACAGCGCACCTAGGAAATAACTTTGTTGGCGTAATAAGCCAATATCATGTTTTAGCTCAGGCTTATCAGCAATAGCTTGTTGGCGAAACGGCGACCAAAAGCGAAAATCAAAACTACTCGAACTATCTACACCGCAATCAACAGCATAGTCACTGATAACATTATTGAAATAAGCGACCATTTTTTGCTCGGTCGCTAACATGATAGGTTTATTACTATACAAGGTATCGTCTAAATCAAAACTGATGGCATGAAAAGGCTGTAGTCGACGATAAAATCTCACAATATTAAAACCTAATAAAGTTGCTGATGTAGCAGTTTCGCTACCAGCTTTTTAAACTGACCTAACAATAAGGTGTCCATACGTGGGTCAAAATGTTCTGCATCCTGACTACTGATGGCTAAAAACCCGATATCTTCTTGATGATGGCTCAATCGAACTAAAACCACTGAACCTGTGGTGGGTTCATTGAAAATCAATTCTTGTTCACTTTGCTGCAAACGACCAAAATAATATTGCTCTTTCGATAATCTATTTTCAATTATTTCAGCACAATCACTGGTGATTAACGAGCTATGTTGAATGCTTGTCGGTTTAACCAACCATAGCTTTAATGAATCTAATGACAATAACTGCGTCGTCGCCTGATGTAAGCAATCAAGCAGCTCTTCAGCAGCGGTACAATCGAGTAAACGTAAATAGAGGTCACTATATAATGCGAACAATTGTTCATTTTGGTTAGCAATCACCATTAACTGCGTGATTTCTTCTTCCAAATTGTGAATTTTTTGTCTTTGCTGTGATAATTGTCGTTCAACTAAAGAAATCGCTCCTCGTTGATGGTCTGGTAGCCTTAAGCTCGTCACGAGGTCGGCTTGGCGATTAAAAAATTCAGGGTGTTCTTGTAGATAACTAACAATGAGTTCATCGGTTAGCTTTATGTCGTCAGCTGACATGAGGTTTTGATCACTTGATTGCATAGATTTATTTATATCTTGAGTCATAGGTTTATCTGCCCGTCGAACACATGAACGGCGGGACCTGTCATTTTTACTGAATTCCCAGGGCCTTTCCAATAGATTTTTAATTGCCCCCCAGGTAAGTCGACTAAAACTTGTCGATTGAGCTTCTTTTGCATTTGACCAACGACAACGGCGGCGCAAGCACCACTGCCACAAGCCAGTGTTTCCGCAGCACCACGTTCATAAACACGTAGTTTAATATACTCAGGTGACACCACTTCCATAAAGCTAATATTGGCTTGTTGCGGAAAGCGTTCATGCAAAGATAGCGCTGCACCCAAACTTGCTACCGGCGCTTCTTTAACATCATCAACCGTTAATACGCAATGCGGATTGCCCATAGAAACCACACCACAAAGCACGGTTTCATCTTCACTACGTAAAATATAAGTGCCTTCAGCTTTTTGTGCAGTAAACGGTATTTTTGCTGGTTCAAATTGCGGCACCGGCATATTGACAGATACATTACCATCTCGTTCAATAAACAAGGTCATTTTGCCTGATTGTGTTGATACTTTAATTTTATGCTTATTGGTGAGGCTTTTTAACCGGACAAACTTTGCAAAACAACGGGCACCGTTGCCACATTGCCCGACTTCGCTACCGTCTGCATTAAAAATACGATAATGAAAATCAAGATCTGGATCATAAGGCGGCTCAACAACCAATACTTGATCGAAACCAACACCGTAATGTCGGTCGGCAAGCTGTTTAATTTGCTCATTCGACAAATAAACATTTTGAGTAACATTATCGAGCACGAGAAAGTCGTTACCTAAACCATGCATTTTAGAAAAATTTACTAACATCTACGCTTAGTCTCACACTATAAAGGTAATAAGCTTTCGCCTTGCCACAATTGACTTAAAGTTTCACGTTGTCGTATCAAATAACTATCACTACCATCCACCATAACTTCGGCAGCGCGTGGTCGACTATTGTAATTTGAACTCATGGTAAAACCGTAAGCACCGGCACTACGTACGGCAAGATAATCACCAGCCTGTATCGCCAATGTCCGATCTTTACCAAGAAAGTCACCGGTTTCACATATCGGACCAACGACATCGTATTGTGCGCTAACCACATCATCACGCTGTTCAACAGGGATAATAGCCTGCCACGCTTGATATAAGGCTGGCCTGATCAAATCATTCATTGCCGCATCAACAATAGCGAAATTACGTTCTTCACTGGTTTTTAAATACTCAACTTCGGTCACCAAAATACCGGCGTTTGCCATTACGGCACGACCCGGTTCATAAATAAGCGTCAGCTCACGTCCAACTAACTTTTCAGCTATTGCTTTGGCATATTCATTTGGGTGCGGTGGTTGTTCGTCATCGTAACAAACCCCTAATCCACCACCCACATCGATATGCGATAACACTATACCTTGCTCAGCCAGTTGGTCGACTAACGCTAATACCCGATCAAGCGCATCTAAAAAAGGTAAAACTTCAGTTAACTGAGAACCTATATGGCAATCAACACCTTGAATATTAATATGAGATAAAGTTTTCGCGTGTCGATACAACGTGGGCGCTTGCTCAATACTAATGCCAAATTTATTTTCTTTTAAACCAGTCGAAATATAAGGATGTGTACCGGCGTCAACATCAGGATTTACTCGCAATGAGATTGGAGCAATTTTATTCAGCTTTTCAGCAACACGTTGAATACGGTCTAATTCTGCCGCCGACTCAACATTAAAACAATAGATACCCAGATTCAGCGCGAAGGCAATTTCTTCTGAGGTTTTACCGACGCCAGAAAAAACCACTTTCTTTGGATCGCCACCGGCTTCAATGACTCGCATCAACTCGCCTTTGGAAACAATGTCAAAGCCAGAGCCTAAACGTGCCATCACATTGAGCACCGCAATATTGCTATTTGCTTTAACCGCATAACAAACTAGGTGTGGGCGCTCGCCAGCCGCTTGGTCAAAAGCATGCCAATGACGCTCAATCGTTGCGCGAGAATAAATATAAAGAGGTGTGCCGTATTGCTTTGCTAATTCAGTAACCTGACATTGCTCGGCATATAATGAATGTTGTTTACGGTTGAAGAAGTCCAATGCCGTTATCCCTTACTATTCTATACTGGTTTATCACTACTTTTATCAGTTTCTTCGCTTGTTTTCGGTAAGTTCTCTTGCTGTTGTTCAGGAGTTTGGTATAAAGGGGCTTTGATACCACAGCCTGTTATGGTTACCAAACTAAAAAAACAGATGAAAATAATTGTAATTTGTTTACGCATAATTGATTTATTCGATTTTTTTCCCATGATAGACGTTTTATAATCCCATGACCAATAATTACCAAGCAAAGATGAAAGAATCATAACGCGAAGGTAAAAAGGAACAATTAATGAATGATAGTCAATACAATTTAGCTGCTGATGATATCTTACTTGCAGTAGAAGAAGCCATCGAAGATTGCGGTTGCGATATCGATTATGAAGGTGTGGGCGGGTTATTAACCCTGACATTTAAAAACACCAGTAAAATCATCATTAATAAGCAAGCCCCCCTCCATGAAATTTGGGTAGCAACAAAATTTAACGGTCATCACTTTCATTTTGAAAATGAACAATGGATTGATAAGCGTGGCGGCGGAGAGTTATGGCAATTTTTATCTGCTGCTGCCAGCAAACAAGCAGAAGAAACTATTGTCCTCTCTGCGCAATAAATATTAAAGAAGGTAATTGAAATGACGCAACAAACCGTACGCATTGCAACCCGAAAAAGCGCACTGGCGCTGTGGCAAGCAGAGTATGTAAAAGCACAACTTGAACATTTTCATCCCAACATCAATGTTGAACTTGTACCGATGACGACCAAAGGCGACATCATTCTTGATACACCGCTAGCGAAAGTTGGCGGCAAAGGTTTGTTTGTCAAAGAACTTGAAGTAGCGATGCTAGAAGACCGTGCTGATATCGCCGTACATTCAATGAAAGATGTGCCAGTAGAGTTTCCAGAGGGACTAGGTTTAGAAATTATTTGTCCGCGTGAAGACCCTCGCGATGCGTTTGTTTCCAATACTATTAATTGTTTAGCTGAGTTACCACAAGGCGCCATAGTGGGAACATCGAGTTTACGTCGCCAGTGCCAAATTAAAGCCATGCGCCCAGATTTAGATATTCGCGATCTACGTGGTAACGTCAATACCCGCCTTAAAAAGTTGGACAACGGAGAGTATGACGCCATTATATTAGCTGCCGCAGGACTTATTCGCTTAGCAATGCCCGAACGTATTCGTGAATATATTGCTGCAGAAGTTATGCTACCGGCCAATGGCCAAGGCGCGGTTGGTATTGAATGCCGTACTGATGACGCAACAATTAAAGCGCTATTAGCGCCGCTTGGTTGTGAAGAAACTCGTATTAGAGTTATTGCTGAGCGAGCAATGAACCGTGCGCTTGAGGGCGGCTGCCAAGTCCCTATTGGTAGTTATGCGGTACTTGAAAATCAAGAAATTTATTTACGAGGCTTAGTCGGCGCAATTGATGGCAGCGAGATATTAACCAGTGAAATTCGCGGCAATATTAGTGAGGCAGCACAATTAGGTAATAAATTAGCAGAGCAACTACTCGCTAAAGGAGCCGATAAAATTCTTCGACAGGTATATGAACAAGCATAAGCTAAAATTATTAATCACGCGTCCTGAAAGTGCAGGGCGCGACTTACAAAATTGTCTGCAACAACTTGGCTATCAAAGCCATTGTCAGCCACTATTTGATTATCAAAATAGTGCCAGCGCTGAACAGTTGCTGGCGCTACAGCAGCAAACAACTCGTCCTATTGTTATTTTTATTAGCGTCGCGGCGGTAGAGTTTGTCAATAAACTGCTGCCGATAGCGTCATGGTCGACACAAGAGATCGTTGCTGTTGGTAGTGCCACGTCACGCGCATTACAAGCACTCGGTATAAACGCTTTAGTACCCGAAAAACACGATAGCGAAGGGCTTTTGGCATTAGCACCATTACAGCAGGTCAAAAATAAAGATGTGATGATTATCCGAGGCAACGGCGGCAGAGAACTTATCGCGGAAAAACTCCATTCTCGCGGTGCATCTGTGCATTATTTCGAAAGTTACCGACGTGTTTGGCGAAATTACACCAATGAACTCATCAAAACATGGCGTCAGCAGCAGATAAATTGTATCTTAATCACTAGTAACGCTTTATTAGAATTCATAGTAAACTTACTGGATGATTCAGACAGTTACTGGAAAGATAATTGCCTGTGGCTGGTCGCGAGCGAGCGAATCGCTATTGCCGCCAAAACGATGGGCATTAGGCATATTGTCAATACCAATGGCGCCAATAGCAAAGCGATTATCAACACGCTTAGTCGTGAAAAGTCAGTAGATTCCAGTGATATTGGCCGAATATAAGCCGAATAAATTCAGCGTCCGTAACGCCAACATGTGAGATAGGATCAGTTCATGAGCGATAAAAAAAAATCCGAGCAAACACCCGCTGATAAAAAATCGTCGGCAGCTACCAGCAATGTTGACAATCAGACTGATTTATCGGCTTCAATCAAAATGACCTCATCGTACACTGAGCCATCACCTAAGAAAGCTAAAGGTGACGAACCTTTAGATAAAATAACGCAGGCCGAAGCACTAATCGACAAAAACCCTAACAAGAGCACCGAAAACGTGAAAAATTCCGCTTCAATAACGTCAAAATCAGCTAATGATAACAAGTCGTTGGCAAGTAATAGCGCTAATAATAAAATTTCAAAGCTTGCAGTTTTAGCCCTCATTATTGCGCTTTTAGCTATCGGTGCAAGTGCTGGACACTATTATTGGAGTGAGCAACAAAAAGGCCTACTTAGTCAGCAGCTCAGCGAAAAAATACAAAAACAATTACAACAAAACCAAAGCCAAAGCCAAGTGACGCAGCAGCTAACGCAAAAGTTAGCGCAACAACAGCAAGCACATGAGACACAGCTTAATAGTTTAAAAATTAGCATCGAACGCAATACCGAAAATCGAATTATGGAGCTGCAAAAACAACAGCAGCAACAAATGGCGAGTTTACGCCAAAATCAACCAAGTGATTGGTTATTAGAAGAAGCTGAATATCTCATTCGAGTAGCAGCAAGAAGCCTGTGGTTAGAAAAAGATACCGGTACTGCCATTAGCTTACTTAATGATGCAGATTTACGTATACAAGAGCTAAACGATCCGCAATTTTTAACACTACGCCAAACCATTCAGCAAGATATTGCCAAGCTACAACTACTGCCAAAATTAAAAACCGATGAAGTGATGCTAAAATTAATGGCGCTTGATCAGCAAATCAAGCAGTTATCACTTGCCATGGTTAATGTACCAGCAAGTAATGAAAATCCAGCGGATCTTGAATTAACAGAAGATATCAGCGATTGGCAAGAAAACTTAGCCCGAACATGGCATAAATTTATCGCAGATTTCATCACAGTTAACCGCAGGTCTGGCAATGTTGAACCTTTGATGTCACCACAGTTCCAACAAAATTTGCGTGAAAATTTAAGTTTAAAATTACAAACCGCTATATGGGCGGCGAGTCAGGCGAATAGCGATATTTATCGCCAATCTATTGGCGACATAAAAAACTGGCTTAATGATTATTTCGATATGTCTCAACAAGCCAATCAAAATTTTGTCAAAGCGCTCGATGACTTAAACCATGAAACTATCAACGTAGCGTACCCAAATGATCTCGCGGCATTAAAAACCATACGCCAAATATTATCTAACAAAAAGCAACGTGTTATTGAGCCAACGAAGCTTGAGCAAGGAGAGGGCAGATAATGAAACTATTATTGTTGGTGCTCTTATTTCTTTCTGCCATCGCTATTAGTCCAGTATTAATCGGAGAAAAAGGCTACATCCTCATTGCCATGGGTGACCTCACCGTTGAGTCGACGGTAGTAACAGCCACCATCATGCTAACACTTGCTTTTATCGCATTGTTGATGGTGTTAAAGTTTTTTCGAGGTGGACTGAACTTTAGTTTTGCCGCGTGGAATAAAATCGCTTTTGCCAATCGTCGTAAAGCACTAAGAGATCTTAATAAAGGCATCGCCGCCTATGTCTTAGGTGATTATAAACAGGCAGAACATTTATTGGCTAAGTCAGCTGAAGCGTCCTCTTTAGAGCATATCGCTTATCTTATTGCTGCTGATGCGGCACAAAAACAAGCATTGAAGCCAAATACCGAGCATTATTTGGCGTTACTTGAGCAAAAAACTAACACTCTAAAAGTCGCGGGCTTAGAAGCGATACTGATTAAAATAAAATTACTGATCGGTCAGCAAAATTATGCTCAAGCACGACAGGTAATTGATGAGCACCATAAACATATTGGTCATGATGCACGACTGTTGTCACTTGAAATCGAGTTAAGCTTAATTGAACAACGCTTTGACTATGTGATTAAACAACTTAATGCCGCTAAAAAGCAAAAGTCTATTGACGGACAAACCATCACTCGCTGGCAGCAGCAAGCATTTTACGGCGCATTCAATAGCCTAGTTAAGCAACAAGATAATACGGCTTTGATGGAATTCTGGCAGCAACTTACCAAGAAAGATAAACACAATGAAGTTATCGTACTAGCGTATTGCCGCGTATTAGCTGAAAACCAAATTAACCAACCTTTAGCTAAAATATTATTACCCATACTTAAAAAAGGTGCTGATACTCACTTATTGGCGTCCGTGAGAACATTGCCTATTACTCAGGCGGATAGCTTAATGGCGGCAGCGCAAAAGCACTTGCACAGTGAGCCCCATAACGCACTTTGGTTGTCATTAGTCGCTCACTTCGCAACGGCTTCTCAGCAATGGTCATTAGCCGAGAAAGCATTTAACAGCTTGGTGAACCTGGAAGGACAGCCATACGACAAGGTCGATCTACTGGCTTTTTCACAAGTGCTTGAGCAACAAGGACAACTCGATAAAGCCAATCAAGTGCTGAGAAAAATTCACGCTTAAAGGCCACACGCTCAAGCAAACTAACTGTAATAAAGCATAAAGCCCTATTTAATAACGCCTAAGTCGAAAATCACTTAAACCGCTATTAAATAGGACTCTTGCCCTTTATGTTTTTGCGTTCTTTTAAATGAACCTTTACCTTTTTTAGCGCTAATTATTTGCTGTTTAAATAATTTGGAAGTGACCACCGCAGCTAAAAAATTATCTTTAATGGTGCCTCTACCTAACTCACAACCCCCTGGGTTCTGTTGGTGATTTTTCACTTTATTCTTACTCATATTATCTTGCCTTTTACTGTGTTGATTATGTCAAATTACGACAAATTTATTGCTTCCTAGCGAAAACGCGCAGAGTATATACTAATAAAAAAATTATACACAAATATTAAATCTATTTCATTTGATACTATTGAACTAACGAAGTTTAAACGCAAAACTTATGATAAAAAATGATGAAACAATAAAAATTAAAGCTATCGCCCGTCATCATGGATTATTCATTACCTTAACTGGTGTCATAACTTTACTCTTAGTCGCTTGGCTGTGTAGCTATCATTGGCAGCTAGCACGCTTGCCTTTACTCTTTATGGTACTGGCTTGCTTAGTCACTATTTTTATAGGTTTACTCAAACTAGCAGAGCCTGTCTATAGTGTGATATTGACGTCTGACAGCTTAACTTTCTATCATCGTCACGGACGCTGGCAGTTTCACTGGCAGCAAATTCGTAATATACATTGTGTCACCAATACCGTTGGTATAACACGTGATGAGCTGAATTACGTCGGTATCAAACTAATATCGATAGATACCATAGCAACGTGCATATCTTTGCGGCTGGCTAATCGTCTGATTCACGAACAAAAACCACTGATCCAATACTGTATTAAGCACCGACTGATCAGTATTGAACAAGGGGTTTTGAATTTTGAACCCTACATATTGAACGATGGAGAGATAGTTAGGGGGCCACTAGCGGCTTTTCTGCATCATAGTGAGGTCTTAAACCAAGCACTGGGCGCGCATATCTTCATTGCTGCCAGTAATTTAAATAGCTCGATGGGTAATTTTGTCGGCTTGGCAAATACTTACTTAACGAAAGCCAAAACGGTAGAAATTAACATCTATTGATAGTTTTACATGATTATCCGGTTATGGCAGCACGTGTTTTAAGCATAAAAAAGCTGAACAAGTGCATGTTCAGCTTATCATCAATACCATTGAGTTTTGTGCTTAGATAAAAGCAAAAGCATCAGCATACATATGTGCAACTAAAGCCCCTTGTTCAACAAAGTCTTGTCGAACCGCTGCTACCATTTCAAATCTACCCGCTAAGTAAATGTCATAGGCTGCTAAATTATTGAAATCGTCCATTACCGCTTTATGAACCATACCAACACGCCCTTGCCAAGTATCATCTGGTGCTTCAATCACTGGGATAAACTTGCCGTTAGCCAGCTGACTAATCATCTCTGCGGTTTCATTCAGTTCATAGCAAGCGCTTAGATCACGTAATCCCCAATAAACAAATACCTCGCGTTGAGAATTCTGTGCGACTAAATGCTCAAACATAGATTTAATATATGAAAAGCCCGTACCGCCGGCAATTAACAATAAAGGCCGCTCACTTTCTTCACGTAATTGTGCACTACCAAATGGCATTTCAATGGTCACTTCAGCGTTGGCTTTAATGTGCTCTATGACTTGCATCGGGTAGCTATCTGAGCCAAAAGCGCCAATTTGTAACTCAATTAACTCAGCACCTGGGGCACTGGCAATTGAGAAAGGACGTTTATCTTCATCACTCATGACAAAATTTAAATATTGTCCGGCAGCAAAATCAATAGCTTGACTCGGCTTTAATAGCGCCTTATAAACATATTCCGTTAACGGTGTTAACGAGGCTACCTGACATGTAATCGCTTTCATTTATCTTTTACCTTCTCACTGCATGCTCACTATTTTGCCGCAGTACTATTAAGTTATGAGTTACTAGAGTCGTTAACTATATTGAGTTCAGCCCAAATATCGTCGACATGATCTTTAACCTCTCGGGTCATTTCGATCGGTTCACCCCATTCTCTATTCGTTTCACCAGGCCATTTATTGGTCGCGTCTAAACCCATTTTTGAACCAAGCCCTGACACCGGAGAAGCAAAATCTAGATAATCTATTGGCGTATTTTCAATTAACACCGTATCACGACTTGGATCCATGCGCGTGGTCATTGCCCAAATCACATCTTGCCAATCTCTAGCATTAATATCGTCGTCACAGACAATAACAAACTTGGTATACATAAACTGACGCAAGAACGACCAAACGCCCATCATGACACGCTTAGCATGGCCAGCATATTGCTTTTTAATCGTGACAACTGCTAAGCGATACGAGCAACCTTCAGGTGGCAAGTAAAAGTCTTGAATCTCAGGAAACTGTTTTTGTAAAATCGGTACAAATACTTCATTAAGCGCGACACCAAGTATTGCTGGTTCATCTGGTGGGCGGCCGGTATATGTACTGTGGTAAATAGGATCTTTTCTATGGGTAATATGGGTAACAGTAAATACGGGGAAGTCATCAACTTCATTGTAATAACCAGTATGATCACCATAAGGCCCTTCAGGTGCTACTTCATCGGGATCAATATAACCTTCTAAAACGATTTCAGCTGTCGCTGGCACTTCTAAATCATTACTTAGGCACTTAGCAACTTCAGTTTTACTGCCACGTAAAAGCCCAGCAAAAGCATATTCAGAAAGCGTATCAGGTACCGGAGTAACCGCACCTAAAATAGTTGCTGGGTCGGCACCTAAAGCAACGGCAACAGGATATTTTTCACCTGGAAAGGCCTTTTTAAACTCTTGAAAATCTAGTGCGCCACCTCGGTGAGATAACCAACGCATAATCACTTTATTACGCCCTAACAACTGATTGCGATAAATACCTAAATTCTGTCGTTCTTTATGCGGCCCTTTAGTAACAGTTAAGCCCCAAGTTATCAGGGGAGCAACATCTCCAGGCCAACACTGTTGAATGGGTAGTTTGGTCAAATCAACCGCATCACCTTCAAGCACTACTTGCTGACATTGCGGTTTTCTAATCACCTTAACCGGCATGTTCAACACTTGCTTATATAAGGGTATTTTATCCATAGCATCGCGCAAGCTTTTAGGTGGTTCAGGCTCTTTCAGCGCTGCCAATAACTTGCCGACATCGCGCAGTGCGCTAACCTTGTCTTGCCCCATTGCTAAAGCAACCCGATCCGGCGTGCCAAATAAATTGGTCAATACCGGCATACCGTGTGGCTTACCATTTTCATCTGTCGGATTTTCAAATAGTAATGCTGGACCGCCCTGACGTAAGGTTCGATCACTGATTTCTGTCATGGTTAGATTCGTTGAAATTGGCTGGCTGATACGCTTCAATTGCCCCAATTTTTCTAGTTGATCAATAAAATCTCTTAAATCACTATATTTCATATTAGAATTTGACGAAAAATTTGCAGACATTATAACGGTAGATAGGCAAAAATCCCTAATTGATGCCGATATCATGTGAATTATTTCGTTTTTTCATAACTTTCGTATAACCAGCTCGTATCTTTTCAACTAATACATCATCCGTTAACTGACTAAATGCGATATATAGTTCAATAGATGAAATATCTAATTTATAAAGTGGTTTTAAATTATGGCAATTAAATGCATCTTGCATGCAAATTGCTTGAAAACTTGATTTATTAGCCGGAAATAAGTCAATTCTATTTTGCTCAAACAATAAAAAATTTTGCCTTCCTTGCACAACAGTGGTTAATTTATTAAAGCCATTCACTTGCAAGTATTGGTATACAGCGCTGTCTCGAACCGTACCTATTTCATATTGCTTGAGATCTTCTAATGAGGTTTGCAGGTTAATCTCGCTATCAACCGCACCATATAAATAATAGTCCAAAGCCGTGATCTTGCCGACCCATTTAAATGCGTTTAATCTTGCTGTTGTTTTTGCCAAAGAGTAAATCAAAATATTGGGTTCAGTTAGCGCTAACTGATATGCCCGCGCCCATGGCAATACTTCAATGTTGTATGTCACGCCTGCAGCTAATAATACTTGTTCAACTAAGTTTGTCGCCGGTCCTGTAACCTTGCCATTTTCAAGATATTGCAACGGGAAGGTATCTTCAGTGACAACTTTTATATTAATAACGTCTTGCTTATCTTGTTGTTCATTGCCACAAGCAGCACTGCTCACTAACATCAACAAAAAAACCATCGAAAAACAACGCATTTACTTCCCTCTCAACAGCTCAATTTTTCATCATAAATTTGAAAAATGCGCATACTACACTATTAATAAACCTTTGTCGTATAAATTACATACAGCAATAATCAATAAGTTTGCTTAATTAAGTTAAGGCTTAAAGATTTTTATCGAGTGATGGGCGCCAAAATAGCGTGTAATAAAGAAAAGCTTAGCATTAATATCATTTTTAGCCATAAGATCATCATGGCAAATCACTACAGACGTTATAAATTTTGATGACAATAATTCAATATAAAACAAGTAAAATAGCCGGCTATATTAAGTCAGGAGGAAAATACAGTAACCTGTAACGTTGTGAGAACACTTAGATAAACTGAATATAAAAACTAATAATTTTATTTTTAATATAAAAAAGCCAGCTAACGCTGGCTGTTTTAATTAATATTTGTCTTGCGTTACTGACGTTTCATTGAATCAAAAAATTCATCATTGGTTTTGGTCATCGCCAATTTATCAATCATGAATTCCATGGCATCAATCTCAGCCATTTCATGAACGATTTTACGTAAAATCCACATTTTTTGTAATTCATCAGGCTTAGTTAATAGCTCTTCGCGACGCGTACCACTGCGGTTAAAGTGAATAGCAGGGAAAACACGCTTTTCTGAAATTTTACGCGAAAGGTGTAATTCCATATTACCCGTGCCTTTAAATTCTTCGTAGATAACTTCATCCATTTTAGAACCTGTTTCTACCAAGGCTGTCGCAATAATCGTAAGGCTACCACCTTCTTCAATGTTACGTGCTGCACCAAAGAAGCGTTTAGGACGATGTAGGGCATTGGCATCAACACCACCCGTTAATATTTTGCCTGATGATGGAATAACCGTATTGTAAGCACGTGCTAAACGAGTAATTGAATCAAGTAAGATGACAACATCTTTTTTATGTTCAACCAAGCGTTTTGCTTTTTCAATGACCATTTCAGCCACTTGAACATGACGGTTTGCTGGCTCATCAAAGGTTGAAGCAATAACTTCACCTTTTACTAGGCGACGCATTTCAGTTACTTCTTCAGGACGCTCATCAATCAACAATACCATCAATTCAGCGTCAGGGTGGTTATGGGCAATACTTTGAGCAATATTCTGTAGTAATAAAGTTTTACCGGCTTTTGGCGGTGCCACAATTAAACCACGTTGTCCTTTACCAATCGGTGACGCTAAATCTAAAACACGCGCGGTAATATCTTCAGTTGAACCATTACCACGTTCCATGATCATGCGATCTGTTGGATGAATCGGTGTTAAGTTTTCAAAAAGGATTTTATTGCGGGAGTTTTCAGGGCGGTCAAAGTTAACTTCATTTACTTTCAGGAGAGCAAAATAACGCTCACCGTCTTTTGGTGGACGAATTTTACCGGCGATAGTATCACCGGTACGCATACTAAATCGGCGTATTTGGCTCGGAGATACATAAATATCATCAGGGCCAGCTAAATAGGAAGAATCTGCCGATCGTAAGAAACCAAAGCCGTCTTGTAAAATTTCTAAAACACCGCTACCAAAAATGTCTTCACCACTTTTAGCGTGCGCTTTTAAAATAGCAAAAATAATGTCTTGTTTACGGTTACGAGCCAAATGCTCCAATTTCATTGTTTCCGCGAGTTTGACTAGCTCGCTGATAGACTTTTCTTTAAGTTCGTTAAGATTCATAGTGGGGGTTTCTTAGACTATTTAGGTTGTTATGCTGTGCCGTTTGGCAATTTAGGATGTTTGAATATGATATTTGAAATGTTATTTTTGTTCGAATGTTAAATTTAGCACTAAAAACAAAACAGGTAAAGGATCACCTGCTTGATCTTTCGCTAAAAAGCAAAAAGGCCCAAAATATGGGCCTTTTTTTATAAATTGTTATCAATAAACTCTTTTAATTGAGTTTTTGATAATGCGCCGACTTTCGTGTCAGCAACAGCGCCATCTTTAAATAGCAACAGCGTAGGGATACCACGAATGCCATATTTAGGTGGGGTGTTAGCGTTTTGATCTATATTTAATTTGCCAATAGTTACTTTACCAGCATATTCTTCAGCTACGTCGTTTAACAACGGCGCGATCATTTTACATGGTCCACACCATTCAGCCCAGAAATCAACTAGAACAAGACCCGATGCTTTTATTACATCAGTGTCAAAACTATCATCAGTCAACTGAACAATTTTATCGCTCATTTAAATCTCCATTAAAGGTGGCCTATCGCCAATTGGTTAAGATTATACCTTCATCACAATTAATTACCAACAATCATATATAACAGTTATTAGTAATATAAATCAAAATCAACTAATGCCATCAATTTATTGGTCGCTTTTATGTGAATCTAATTTTTATTAATAGCGTAACCTGTTAAGCTAGCGGTATGAAAAAAACACACTTAACAGAAATAAAGTTCTCGGAACTTAAGCTCGAGCCAACCGTTGTTACTGGCCTCGAATCTATGGGCTTTGAATATTGTACTGAAATTCAAGCAAAGTCTCTCCCTATACTCATGACAGGCAAAGATATTGCCGGTCAAGCACAAACAGGCGAAGGTAAGACTATTGCCTTTTTAGCTGCAACATTTCATCATTTATTACAGAAAAAAGATGTTAGCCACAATCAACCACGTGCCTTAATTATGGCGCCAACACGTGAGCTTGCAATCCAAATTCATCGCGATGCCATTGAAATGGCAAAAAGTACCGGATTACGCCTTGGTGTTGTATATGGTGGCGAAGGCTATGAAAGTCAACGCCAAGAACTTGAACAAGGTGTTGATATTTTGATCGGCACTTGTGGTCGCTTACTTGATTACTTGAAACAAGGCATTTACAACCTCAGTAATATTGAAGTTGTGGTACTTGATGAAGCCGATCGTATGTTCGATTTAGGCTTTATTAAAGATATTCGTTATATGTTTGGAAAAATGCCAGCGGCGACATCACGTTTAAGCATGCTATTTTCGGCAACTTTATCATTTCGTGTCAAAGAATTAGCTTTTGAACACATGAATGACCCGGATAGTGTTGAAGTTGCACCCGATCAGAAAACCAACATTCGTATTTCAGAAGAATTATTTTATCCTTCTAACGAAGATAAAATGTGCTTATTACAAACGCTGATTGAAGAAGACTGGCCTGATAAAGCGATTATTTTTGCTAACACCAAGCATGTTTGTGAAAAAATACATGCTCACCTTGAAGCTGATAATATTCGTGTTGGTATGCTCACGGGTGACGTAATTCAAAAGAAACGTTTGAAAATTTTGGAGCAATTTACTGAAGGGCAATTAGATGTACTAGTTGCTACCGACGTTGCTGCTCGTGGTTTACATATTCCAGCCGTTACGCATGTTTTTAACTACGATTTACCTGATGATTGTGAAGATTACGTTCATCGTATTGGTCGTACAGGTCGAGCGGGTGCTACTGGCCATGCTATTAGTTTAGCGTGCGAGCAATATGTCTTTAATTTGCCCGCCATTGAAAGCTATATTGAACATGAATTGCCGGTAAGTAAATATGATCATGAAGCACTGTTAACCGACTTACCTAGACCTAAGCCACGTCAACGTCGTCATAAGCCACACAATGGCGGTCAAAATCGTAGTCGCAGTGCCGGTAGTAGGCCACAAAGGAATAGCTAGTTAATGACGACCACATCCATGGAGACTTCATCACCTCTGTATGCTGTGGTCGATTTAGGCTCTAATAGCTTTCATATGCTTATCACTCGACAACTTGCCGATAGCGTGCAAGTCGTCGACCGAGTGAAACGTAAAGTCCGCCTTGCCGCAGGCTTGAATGAACAAAATATCCTATCTGAAGAAGCTATGGCAAAAGGTTTAGAGTGCTTAAGCTTTTTTGCCGAACGCTTGCAAGACATTCCCCAAGAAAATATTCGTATTGTCGCAACTGCTACCTTGAGATTAGCGCTAAACCGCGTAGACTTTATCGCCAAAGCAGACGTTATCTTAGGCCATAGTATCAAGCTATTAAGTGGTATTTCTGAAGCAGAATATATTTATCTTGGTGTCGCTCATACCAGCTGGAGCGCAGAAAATCGTTTAGTTTTAGATATTGGTGGTGCCAGTACAGAGCTTATCGTTGGTCACGGTTTTACGGTAAAAAAAGCCTATAGCCTAAACATAGGTTGCGTCACCTATAATCAACAATATTTTCCTAATGGGACCCTGACAGCGAATAACTTTACACAAGCAATATCCGCTGCTGAACATGCTATTTCGGCAATAAAAGCAGAGTTTTGTGCAATAGGGTGGCAATGCGTTCTAGGTGGCTCCGGTACTATGCAGGCGTTAGCTGAAATCTTGCATTATCAACACAAACCCAGTGTACTAACACTAGAATTCCTCTCTCAAGTTAAAGTAAAATTACAAAGCTTTGATAATATAAGTAACATAAAAATCCCTGGTTTATCGCCAGAAAGAAGTCCGGTGATTGCTAGTGGTCTAGCAATTTTAATTGCGCTATTCCAACAGTTTTCTCTCAATGAACTGACACTGTCAAATGGCGCTCTGCGTGAAGGCTTGTTATATGAAATGCTACCTAATAGCCACACGATTAACATTCGTCAACGTACGATAAGCGCCCTATCTCAGCGTTTTCATGTTGACCAACAACATGCTCAACGCATTAAACGGCAAATTAGCATTATTTTTGCGCAGCTTAAAACTGCTTGGGACTTACCGAACGACAATGCGTTAGATATATTGCTAGCTAGCGGCGACTTGCATGAAATAGGTTTGCTACTTGAATATAAATATCATCGACAGCACAGTGCTTATATTCTTACTCACGCTGATTTGGCTGGGTTTAATCAGTCTGATCGACAATTACTGGTTGCTTTTGTTAGCTTGTATAAGGGTAATATTGATCCGATTCTTATTAAACAGCAATCTGCGATAGCTGCAGAAGATGCCTTGAAACTATTAATCATCCTGCGTTTGGCGTCGCTTTTATGCCGTCGACGCAAAGATGATAAATTACCGAAATATCAGATATCAGCAAGCAATAAAACACTCAACTTATTTTTATCTACAACATGGTTAACGCAACATGCACTTATTGCTGATGAATTAAAGCAGGAGAGTCTGCAGCTAGCTCATTTAGGCTATAAATTAAGCGTGAATTAAAAGTGCAAATAATAAGGCCGTACGAGGTAGCACGGCCATTCAATAATACTAATTTGCTATTACCTTCTAAAAACTATGTTGACGCTTTTCTTCTTCTTTTAACCAGCGTGCTACTTGCTTAGCAAAGTAAGTTAATATGCCATCAGCTCCAGCCCGTTTAAAGGCTAATAAACCTTCCATTACACAAGGCTTTTCAGCTAACCAACCATTCTGTATAGCGGCCATATGCATAGCATATTCGCCACTTACTTGGTAAGCATAGGTCGGCACTTTAAAGTTATCTTTTACCCGACGAACGATATCTAAATATGGCATGCCCGGCTTAACCATTACCATGTCAGCACCTTCATAAATATCTTGTGCTACTTCATGTAATGCTTCATCACTATTAGCCGGATCCATTTGATAAGAAAATTTATTGCCGCCTTTAATGTTACCTGCTGAGCCGACCGCATCCCGAAACGGACCATAGTAGCTCGAAGCGTATTTTGCAGAATAAGCCAATATTTTGGTATTAACAAAATGATGCTGTTCTAGTTCATGGCGAATAGCACCAATACGTCCATCCATCATATCGGAAGGTGCAACGACATCTGCCCCCGCTTGTGCATGTGACAAAGCTTGTTTGACTAAAATATTTTTAGTCACTTCATTCATGACATAGCCATTCTCATCAATTATACCATCTTGTCCATGGGTGGTGAATGGATCTAGGGCAACATCTGTGATCACCCCTAAAGTTGGGAATTTTGCTTTAACTGCCCTTACAGTCCGCTGAGCTAAACCGTCAGTGTTATAGGCTTCTTCAGCTAACAGTGATTTCTTATCCGCTGGTGTTACCGGAAAAATAGCAATCGCAGGGACCCCTAATTCAACTAACTCTTGGCACTCGGCGAGCAGCAGATCAATACTTTTACGCTCGACACCAGGCATAGAATCAATAGCTTCGCACTGGTTTTCTCCGTCTAAAACAAAAACAGGATAAATCAAATCATTAACGCTTAGTTGATGTTCGGACATTAAACGTCGTGAAAAGTCGTCGGCGCGCATACGACGCATACGACGTGCTGGATATTGACCAAAGACGTTATTCATACTCAATTCCTCTCATAATTTAAATTTCGCTTAACAGACTTACTTGTACTTGATCTCGACCAGCCTGCTTAGCTTTATAAAGCGCTCTATCTGCACTGGCGAAAATAGCTTCTGGTGTCACATTTTTCTCTTGTTGGTACGTTGTCACACCGCAACTCACGGTTAAATCAATAGCGAGTTCATCAGCAAAAATTTGTTGTTCACGCACGCTTTGACAAATTTCTTGCGCTAACGCTAGCGCACCTTTGTCATCTGTTTCAGGGAGAATTAAGCAGAACTCTTCACCACCATAGCGACAACCAACATCTGTACTACGACGCAATAACGATTTAATCATTTTCGCCACGGCGATAATGCACTGATCGCCGATTAAGTGGCCATAGTTATCATTGACCAGCTTAAAACGATCAATATCAATTAAAACAAGACTTAACGGCGTTAAATTACGGCGACTACGCCTAAACTCAGCCATGATTTTTTGATCGTAATAACGACGATTAAACAGCCCGGACAATTCATCTAGAGTATTTTTTTCTTTTAACTCTTGATTAACAGCCTCTAGTTCTTGCAAGGCAATATTTAATTCTAGCGTTCGTTCTTGCACCCTGCTTTCCAACTGCTCTTGGCTTTCTTCCTGTAATGCCAATAATTTTTGTTGTGCCAAATCGGATGCTTTCACACTAGCCACAACTTGTTGCTGGGATAGTTTTTCATCGCGTAAATGATAATAATATTTACGCCCCATTAAGTACGCAACCATCACCGCCATTAGCCAAAACGCTAGCATAGCTAGAAAATTCGTAGCCTCAGCAGAAAATAACCAATAGTTGAACAAGTAAGCGATAAAATTAAAGCTTAGCTGTACAACGAGCGTCAAAAGGAAAATAATCGATAAACGATTCTGAGGTATGTTTTTAGCGATATACAACAATACAATCAAACCAATACTAGTCAGTACTTGTGCTAATAGCCTAGCAGCTGCGTAATCAAGCAGGTAACTCAATGGCACGGCAACAGCCATGATAAAAGACAAACGAAACATTAATTGATGGGAGCTTAATTGATATTTTTTTAAAGCAAAGAAATTAACCGTAAAACCAAAAAGAATGATATTAGATAAATAAGCGAATAGCACGCCTTCGGTTTTTAATAACTGATGATTATAGGTAAAAACACCAAGTAGTGAAAATCCGTTCAGCACCAAAATGTCTAATGATTTTATGGCAAAATAAAGCGTCAAAATTGCCATACTGTAACTGCGAAGGGCTCGCGCCCAAGCAAAACACATTAATAACAAAATCAAACTACTACCAATAAATAGAGCTTGTAAATCCAACTGGAATAGTAACGGCGATTTTTCCATCGTTATGCCATGCAAAGTTTGCGCCCATGCTGCTACTGGCATTAAAAATACACCCAAGAAAAAAACTATAACGCTAAATACATTACCCATTGCTAGCACTTATATTAAAAACTTTTTCACTATTAAGGGTAGTTTGCTGAATCAATTCTTGCTCACTATAACCCATTAATTTCGCTAATTCTGTGACAACATAAGGTAAATAACTTGGTTCGTTACGACTACTTTTGGGTTTTGGACGAATATTTCGTGGCGTCAAATATGGCGCATCAGTTTCAATCATTAACCGTTCTAATGGGATATATTGCACAATATCACGCAGAGCTTGTCCACGACGTTCGTCACACACCCAGCCGGTAATACCGATATACATCCCCGCATCGACACATTGTAGTAACTCATTTTTGTTACCCGTGAAACAATGTGAAACTAAAGCAGGAACACTATCGATATAAGGTGTTAAAATTTCAAACCAAGGCTGAAATGCATCTCGTTGATGTAAAAAGACGGGTAACTGTAACTGCTGTGCTAATTCAACTTGGCCTTCAAAGACCCGTTTTTGATTTTCAGGTGTAGAAAAATTACGGTTAAAATCTAAACCACACTCGCCAATCGCTTTAACGCAGTCATTTTGTGCTAATGAATGTAATAATTCGAGATAGTTATTTTCCGCATGATCAGCGTCATGTGGATGTATACCGGCGGTACAATATAAATAATCAGGGTATTGCTGGCACTGTGCTATTGCTTGCTTACTTTCTACAATATTAGTCCCTGTCACTAACATGGCGCTAATATTCGCCTGCTTAGCTCGCGCTAATACCTCTGAGCGGTCTTTATCAAAGCGCCCATTAGTCAAATTAACCCCAATATCAATCAAAAGTTAAACGGCCTATAGATATTCGGAATAAAATCAACATTTACCAACAGCAAAAAACAAATAAGCACGACAATATTTTATAGACATGTTCATGATTCATCTTCCTTAGCCGCCGGTCCTTCATCTGCTCGATAATAAAGAGAAGCAATAATAATACCTACTTCAAATAGCAATAACATCGGCACTGCTAGCATAGTTTGAGAAATAATATCCGGTGGTGTTAACAGCATACCAACAACAAATGCACCGACAACGATATAAGGTCGTTTAGTACGTAAACTGTCTGGAGTTGTAACCCCTGTCCAACACATAAGTATAATGGCAATCGGAATTTCAAATGCTACGCCAAAGGCAAAAAACAGCTTTAAAACAAAATCCAAATAACTACTGATATCCGTTGCAATGGTTACACCATCTGGCGCTACAGAAGAAAAGAAGGCAAACACCACAGGAAAAACCACATAGTACGCAAAGGCAATACCACCATAAAAAAGTATCGTACTACCAAACATTAACGGCGCAATTAAGCGTTTTTCGTTCTTATATAAGCCTGGTGCTATAAATGACCACAGCTGATACAAAATGTAAGGCATCGCGATAAATATAGAGATGACGATGGTAAGCTTAAACGGCGTAAAAAAAGGTGATGCTACGTCAGTAGCGATCATTTGCGTATCCGCAGGCATAACAGCCAATAGCGGTTGCGCAACATATTGATAGATATCCTGAGTAAAATAGATCAGCGAACAAAAAACCACGAGCACACCCAACACTGCATGTAATAAACGTGTTCTCAGTTCTAATAAATGATCAAATAAGGTGTAGTTTTGCTTAACAGTTGAACTCATTTACCCTGCTTTTCATTTTGATTATCAGCTAGCTGTTCAACGTTTTCCGAGGGTTCAGTTGTTTTTCCAGCTGTTTGATATGGATTGTTTACCATTTCTGCGGCTTCTTTTAGCGACTTCACTGAGGCTGCAACTTCCGGCGACAAGTCTGTCATACCGGTTTGCTCGGCTTTCTTTAAATTTGCATGCAGCTCTTGAATGCGCAGTTCTTCGGTAAGTTCGTTTTTAACGCCCTCACTAAAACTGCGAATACTACTTATCCAGTTACGCACGGTACGAATTGCTACGGGTAATCGTTCAGGTCCTAGCACTACTAAGCCAATAATAGCGATTAATAGTAGTTCCCAAAAGCCAATATCAAACATTAGGCTTGATCTTTTTCTTTTTCAGCAACTTTACTTTGCTCTACGGATTTATCCGCTAGACTATCATCATTGGCCAAATCTGCTTCCTTTTTTGCTGTTTCATCTGTTACAGCACTTTTAAAACCTTTTACCGCCGATCCCAGATCAGAGCCCAAATTGCGTAATTTCTTAGTACCAAATAACAATACGATAATCACCGCGACAATTAATAATTGCCAAATACCTATACCGCCCATAAAAATCCCCTATAATTTAATTGATTTCATTATAAAGTTTATAGAAAAAAAATCACCAACTGATATGCTAAATAATGAGGTAAAACAAATTTTGATAAAAATGTATTGTAAAAATAAGGTTTATTGGCGTTTTTGCCTAGTGTTAATTTACTTTGCATTTGCAAACTCAGCACAAGCGAACACTTCGGAAAAAGAAAAGCAGCTAGTTGAGAAAAAAAATGATCACTGGATGCAAGGATTGCATGAAACGGTTTCCGATTCTGTTTATCAATCTGCGCAATGGTTTGATAGTTTTTTTATCGCAAATGATAGTGAACAGCAAAACCCAAAAACAACCGCAAAAATTCGCTTTGCCTGGTTGCCAAAAAGTCGTGATTGGAGTGAAGTTAAGGTTCGCTTTCGAGTGCGGGTAAAACTACCGCACTTTCAAGATAAGCTCAGTATTGTATTATCTGACGAAAGTGATGAAGAGTTAAATAATTTGCCGTTAGAATCTGCTAATGCAAATTCAAGCACAGCAGATGATAAGTTTTCTTTAGCGCTCAATTACACTCAGGACAAAACTGATGAACGCTTAATGAATTATCGCTTAGGCATTTCGGGTGGTGATATCTTTGTTCGAGCAAAACATAAACGTCGTTTCGATATCAGTGACAAGCAAAGCTTCTTATTTGAGCCATCAACTTATTACTACCTTGATGACGGCTTAGGAGCAAAACTACTACTTGAGTATGATTATCAATTAAGTGATAAATCACAATTTCGTATTAATTATAGTGTTCGAGGCTCTGCAGATTTTAGTGGTATCCGCTGGAAACACGGTTTTTATAAGCTAGATCAAATAAATGAAACTAGTGCATCCGCTTTAAGCTTTCAAGTTGAGGGCGAACGTAACGGTGAGCGTGGCTTTTTGATTGATAAATACACCTTAGGTTACCGCTATCGCTTCAATGCTTTACGTGAATGGCTATTTTTTGAAATAGAGCCTTTTCTAGAGTTTCCTGAACAAGAAAATTACAGTACCACACCCGGCATCGCCTTACGTGTTGAAGGTTTTTTTCACAAAGGTTAATCGAGCATTTGATTATGCTCGATACATTTGTATCACCTTGTCTTCGGCCTTAACTTTCTCCATTTTCCCTGGCCGACTAATATGATATCCCTGACCAAATTCACAGCCAACATTTTGTAGCATCTTGAGCATAGCTTCAGACTCAATACCTTCAGCAACTAATCGATAACCAAAGTTTGTGCCTAATTCATGCAGGGCTTTAACTAAAGATAAGTTTTTCTCATTGTGGTTTAACGTACGAATAAAACTGCGGTCGAGTTTAATAAACTCAAACGGGTAATTATGTAAAAAGTTGAAAGATGATAAGCCTGCACCGTAATCGTCTAAAGCCAACTTAACGCCAAACTCCTTCAATTTTCGTAAGCCTTTTAACGCTAACTCTGTGTGTCGAGCAAATGCAGACTCGTTAAACTCTAAAATCAATCGCTCAGGTTCAATGGTATTTATACTAATTAATTCCATCAATTTTGCTAATTGATTAGCTTGCGTTAAATGTCGGCCTGACAAGTTAACACCAATATAGGTGTGCTTATATTCCGTTGACTGTTTCCATAATTTCAACTGCAAGCAAACTTCTTCGATCACCCAAGTTTCAATGTCTAAAATCATGCCAGTTTCCTCTGCCATAAACAGAAACTCGCTCGGCGTCAGCAAACCTTTCGTTGGATGCTGCCAACGTAACAATACTTCGAATCCAATTGCTTTTGTTGAGGTTAAGTCTGAAATCTGCTGATAATGCAATTCGAATTGCTTACTCTTAATGGCTTGTCTTAACTCTTGTTCAAGGGTCATGCTCGCGATAAGTTGTTCACGCATACTATCATCAAAGAAAACGTATCGACCACGTCCTAAACTTTTTGCTTGATACATAGCGGCATCGGCATCACGTAGTATTTCATTGGCGTCTTTATAACTAACACGGCTTTGTGCGATGCCAATACTGGCATTTGAATACAAGGTGTGACCATCAAGTTCAAAAGGTTGTGCGATGGAACTAATAATCCGTGATGCGATTTCTTCTACATCTTCAAGTGATTGTAATGAATCTAATAATACTACAAATTCATCACCACCTAACCGAGCTAAAATGTCATTATCGCGGACACAAACTCGCAAACGATTAGAGATTTCAATTAAAAATTGATCACCTGCATGATGCCCTAAAGTGTCATTGATCATTTTAAAGCGGTCTAAATCAATAAATAAAACCGCGAATCTTTGGTTTGGGTGGCGTTTTAAGTGCCTAATAGAATAGCTTAAACGGTCTGAAAACATTGCCCGGTTGGGCAGTTGAGTTAACGCGTCATGATGAGCGTCATGATACAAACGCGCTTCCGCTTTTCTGCGTTCTTCAATTTGCATACGTAAATTCAAGTTCGTCGCTTGCAGTTCTTGTGTCCGTTTACTGATTATTTGTTCAAGCGCTTCATGACTTTGCAATGCTTGCTGTTGCACCTTCTGCCGTAATATTTCAATCGAAATATGGTGACTAACAAAACGCATAAGTTCGAGATCTTTACTATGGTAAGCATTTTCATCTTGATAATGCTGTATCGCGATGACCCCGAACACTTCACCTTGATCAGACAAAGGTGCTGCCAGCCAAGCCTTAGGTAATTCATGCTCAGGGTAATGTAGTGTGAAAGCACATTGTGTAACTTCGCCTTGTGACGCCAAAGTATACACCGTTCCATCACTTAACAGGATCGGTTTTTCTTTCGTTATCGCTAATTCAGATAAGCCGTTACTGAGCATTCTTGTTTCTGGCTGTGGTAGCTTTTCATCACAATGATAAGGAAATTCCAACTGACTTTTATCGTCGGATAATAACGCTATATAGAAATTTTTTGCTGGTAATAATTTGTTTATTTCGTGGTGTAACGCTTGGTAAAAATTTTCGATTGCTTGCGATTTTGCCATTAACTCTGAAATGTTAAGTAAAACTTGGTGGGCTTTAACCGCCTGCTGTCTTTCAACAATTTCGCGTTGCAATTGTTGATTTGTTTGCGTCAGCTTCAGTGTTCTCTGTCGAATGCTCGACTCTAATAATTCTCGACTGCGCACTCTATCTATTGCAGTCACCAAGTGTTCGGCAATAAACTCTAATATTTGGCAGTCTCGTTCGGAAAAGTACAATTTTTCATCATAACTTTGTAAAGCAATAACACCAATAACTTGCTTGCCGCGCTTTAATGGCACGCCAAGCCAATCTACACATACTGAGCCATAGAGAACAATTTCATCCGCTTTAGCAAGCGCCATTCTTTCTTTGGCTGAGCAATGTAAGGGCTGCTGACGTAATAACACTAAACCGGTAAGGCTTTTGCGCCAATTAGCTAGATCAACATGCTCTCGCAAGCGCATTTCCACAGGGTTATGACAATAGGTTAACTGTAATTTTTCAGATGGATTTAGTAGTGCTATATGGAAGCTATCAGTAACCAGTAACGTTTTAATCACTGATTCAAGCGCATGATAAAACGCATCCATATCCGTTACTGAGCTGGCTAATTCAGACAGCTGCAATAAACCCGATTGCATGGTTTTAAGTTGTCGATACTTTTTAAGTAGCGATTTTAATTTAGGAAGTTGGCGTATCGCATGAATATCTTCCTTCGCCCTCGACTCCATGGTGGAAATTCCATTTATTATTAGTATTATTTTTGTACGGCTAGTCTAACAAAATAAAATTATTTGGCTAGACCCTGATACAACTAATTAAGCCCATTAATTATATAGGTGTATTTTTAGCTCAATATTAACCGTAATAAAAGCGACAACGTCAGCCTAACAGATTAAAAAACTAATAAATTAAGTTATGTTATTTGAAATAATATTTATAAATTTCTATTAGTGTGGCTGATATAAAGCAGTTAATAAACAACATCTTTTGCTTATAAAAAAACCGGCAAAAGCCGGTTTTAAAAAATATTTAACGGTTATGCAGCCATTGCACCTTTTAATTTTGATAAGGCATTTTTTTCTAGCTGTCGAACACGTTCAGCTGAGATCTCATACTTATTTGCTAACTCTTGTAAAGTTGACTTTTCGTCATGTAACCAGCGAGTACGTATAATATCTTGGCTACGCTCATCAAGACTAACTAAAGCATTGCTCAATCTCTTATTAGCATGTTGCTCCCAATTTGAATCTTCTACTTCAGTAGCCAAATCGGATTGTTTATCTTCCAAGTATTGTGCAGGAGAATAAGTACTGGCACTGGCATTATCATCATCATCGGTTGATAACTCAAAAGCTTGATCTTGGTTACTCATACGAGATTCCATTTCCAGTACATCTTTAGTACTAACACCTAATGTTTCAGCAACATTGTTAACTTCATCATTGCTAAACCAACCTAAACGCTTTTTATTTTTTCGTAGGTTAAAAAACAATTTACGCTGTGCTTTAGTTGTAGCAACTTTAACAATACGCCAATTTTTTAGCACAAATTCATGAATTTCAGCTTTGATCCAATGCACAGCAAATGAAACTAAGCGAACACCCACTTCAGGATTAAAACGTTTCACGGCTTTCATCAAGCCTACGTTACCTTCTTGGATCAAATCGGCTTGCGGTAAACCATACCCAGCATAACCTTTAGCAACATGGATAACAAAACGAAGGTGCGACATAATTAATTCTTGTGCCGCTTTTAAATCATTTTCAGAATATAAACGAGTTGCTAACTCATGCTCCTTTTCAGCAGTTAGCATTGGAATGCTATACGCCGATTGCACGTATGCTTCAATGCTGCCACTATGTGGAACAGTTAACGCCATTGATTGCATTGATTCACTCATTTAATAACTCCTCTATCTAATCTAGCTCGTGATAATAACATAATTTACCCGCTACCACGACTTTATAGGCCAACATTAGCGTAGAAGACAGGGGGAAACAACACCCTGTTTCGATTTTTAGATGAATAATTTGTTAAATTTTGTCACTAACTTTAAAATTTTCTTAAATTACATAATGATGGCAAAACCAAACAAAGTGAAACTGATACTCATTTGTTGCGATCTCCTACTAGCACTATTGTAAAATTTACCTATACCTTATATAACTATTAAAACAGATTAAAAAATCTGTTTTATAGAAGACACTGATTTGAGGTACTATGTATTCATTTATTGCCCGCCAACCGATATTAGATCTAAATAAAAATGTAGTTGCATACGAACTGCTGTTTAGAAACGGTGAAAGTAATTGCTTTCCAAACATAGATCCTGACCAAGCTACCTCGAATATATTAAGCAATAATCACCTCACATTAGGTGTCGAAAATATTACCAACAATTTACCGGCCTATATTAATTTTCATTCCAATGCCTTGATTAATAATTTTCCAAGCTTTTTAGATCCCAATGAAGTGGTTATTGAGATATTAGAAGATGTTCCTGCTACAGATGCCCTATTAGCAGCATGTAAGCTGTTATCTGAAAAGGGGTATATACTTGCTTTAGATGACCATGATTTTGATCCGAAATGGCAACGGTTTTTTCCCTATATTAGCCTAATAAAAATTGATATATTGCAGCATTCTATGCTCAACATCAGTAAATTCATTCGTGCAAACGACAACTCAAAAATGACGTTACTTGCTGAAAAAGTCGAAACAGAACAACAGTTTGAGCAAGTAAAACTATTAGGATTCACACTATTTCAAGGATATTTTTTTGCAAGACCAGAAATGCTTAAACAAAAAAAAATTACCAGTACTAAACAGAATATTTTAGAATTAATCGGCCATGCTAGCAGTGAAAAATTAGATTTTAACACTATGGGGGAAATATTTAGCTCAGACCCTGGTTTAACTTATAAACTATTGCGTTTTATTAACAACCCTTGTTACGGCAGAAGCCAAGAGATAACCTCCCTGAAGCATGCCTTAATATATATTGGTGATATAGAGCTGAAAAAGTTTATCGCTTTACTAGCCTTAGCGGATCTTAATCAGAACAAGCCCACTGAAATTATTCGCTTGTCGTTAATTAGGGCTAAGTTTTGTGAACAAATATCGTTATTACAAAAAAATCAAGAAAACCCACCTAAAGCGTTTTTAACCGGCATATTATCATTTATCGATGGTATTTTAGATCATGCGTTAGAAACAGTATTAGAAATGTTGCCAATCCATTCAGATATTAAGCAAGCATTGATCGCTAATAATAACTATTTAGCAAATTATCTAAATTTAGCACGTAGTGTTGAGATGGGGGACTGGGGGAAAAGTGACGTTTTGATCCAGCAATTAGCGTTAACTCATGAACAATGTTATACCGTACATACCTCAGCAATTACTTGGGCCGATGAAATGCTCAGTGTTGAACTGACTTAAGCGTTAATCTGCTGTTGGCTCAATCGCTCGAATATGTTGACGTACGGAAATAAAACTGCCCAACAAACCTAAACCTATCGCCATCAATTGCAACATTATTAATTCATAAAATGACAAACCCAATAAAACAAATTGGCTTTGATAAAGGTCAGTTAATTGGCTTAATGCACCAGAAAGGTAGCTGGCTAAAATGGCAACACAGATACTCGCAACAAAGCCTCCAAGTACACCATACCAAACACCCGCATATAAAAATGGTCGTTGAATAAAACTATCGGTAGCGCCGACCAATTTCATCACCGCAATAGCATCTTTTTGATTCAGTATGGCTAAACGGATAGTGTTGCCTATGATCAATACCACAGACAAACACAACAACACGGCAATTCCTATAACAACATCTTCAATGAGCGCGGCCATCGCTTCTAAGCGAGTCAACCATTCTAAATCTAATTTACCTTGTTCAACGCCACGCTCCTGCTCTAATTTGAGCAATAATTCACGAGCTGCTTCCACTTGGCTAAAACGTTTTGTTGGTGTGACTAATAATGTTGCAGGTAATGGATTTTCATCTAAATACTCTAATGCTTGGCCAAATCCCGAGATCACTTTAAATTCAGTTAAGGCCTGATCAGCAGAAATATAAACCACGTTAGCAACTTCAGGATAGAGTTGAATGCGCTGTACTAAGTTTTGTGCAGCTTTGTCTGAGGTTGATAATTTCAAAAATAAGGTGATTTCAGAGGCCGAGTTCCATTGTTCAGTGATAGTTTGCGTGTTTTTAACAAAAAGATGCAACGTTGCCGGCAATGTTAAACTAATACCTAAAACCAATACCGTCATAACTGATGTGAAAGGCGTGCGCCATAAGTCACCTAAGCTGCCTATCGCTTGTTGTAAATGACGAATAACTCGTGCGGTAATTCGGCCAGTCCAACCAAGCTGATGGTTGCTTTGGCGAGTATAATTAGTTTGCACTGAAATCACCTGCTGCTTGTAAACCATCAACAATACCATCGGTGATCATATGACCTTGCTTTAAAGTCAGCGTACGATATTTCATCCGCGCAATAAGCCCTAAATCATGAGTGGCGATTAGAACACTGATGCCCATATCATTAAATTCTTCAAATAAACGAATAATCTCTAACGATAATTTAGGATCTAAGTTCCCCGTAGGCTCATCAGCTAATAATATCGGTGGTTTGTTAACGATCGCCCGCGCGATACCAACTCTTTGTTGCTCTCCGCCCGAAAGCATATTAGGAAAGCATTTTATTTTGCTCGACAAATGAACTTTATCAAGTGCCGCTTCAACCCGTTTACGCGTTTCTTTGTGGCTATAACCCTCAATAATCAAAGGTAATGCAACGTTATCAAAGACAGTACGATCCGATAATAAATTATGATTCTGAAATATCATACCAATACCGCGGCGCACATAAGGTATCTGTTGATACTTAATGGTAGATAATTCAGTACCATTAATTTCAATACTACCAACGCTAGGCTTTTCCATCATACTCATTAATTTCAGTAAGGTACTCTTACCTGCACCAGAATGACCGGTTAAAAACGCCATTTCGCCTGGAGCAATAGTAAAGCTCACCTGCTTAAGTGCTAAAAACCCACCGGAGTATGTTTTGCTAACGTTGTTAAATCGGATCATAAGCCGTCTTATTAATCTTGTGCTTCAGAAGTAAATAGCGCATCGATAAAATCATTACCATTAAATGGCCTCAAATCATCAATGCCCTCACCAACCCCTAAGTAACGAATAGGGATGGCATGTTTGTCTGCCACGGCAAACACAACCCCGCCTTTTGCGGTACCATCAAGTTTGGTCAAGGTTAAGCCGGTTAAGCCGACGGCTTCATCAAAGAGTTTAGTTTGGCTTAACGCATTTTGTCCGGTTCCCGCATCTAGGGTTAACATCACTTCATGAGGGGCATTAACATCAAGCTTCTTCATCACACGTACGACTTTTTTCAACTCTTCCATCAAGTGACTTTTATTCTGTAAACGCCCAGCGGTATCTGCAATTAGCACGTCAATACCTCGTGATTTTGCCGCACTAATAGCATCAAAAATAACCGACGCGCTATCAGCACCGGTATGTTGCGCAATAACTGGAATGTCGTTACGCTCGCCCCATACTTGCAGTTGTTCAACCGCAGCAGCACGGAAAGTATCGCCTGCTGCTAACATCACCGACTTACCTTCAGCTTGAAATTGCTTAGCGAGTTTACCAATAGTGGTTGTTTTGCCTACACCATTGACACCCACCATCAAAATCACAAAAGGGCCATCGCCTGATTTAATGACCAGTGGCTGACTAACAGGCTCAATGATTTTTTTCAGCTCAACTTTTAATAAATCATATAAAGCTTCTGCATCTTTTAACTGCTGACGCGAAGCTGACTCCGTTAAAGAATCAATTATTTTAGTGGTAGTTTCAACCCCTACATCGGCGAGTAATAAATGTGTTTCGAGTTCTTCAAATAACTCTTCATCAATTTTTTTACCGCTGAATAAACTAAACAGCCCACCACCAAGATTTTGGCGAGTCTTCGTTAAACCTTGCTTTAAGCGGGCAAAAAAGCCAACTTTTGGCTCTGGCTCTGGCTCTGGCTCTGGCTCTGGCTCTGGCTCTGGCTCTGGCTCTG